>ERZ779850.127-NODE-127-length-98163-cov-9.065153_pt1 | contig 98163 bp, 91 predicted proteins | sample MGYA00511249_ERZ779850 | MGnify/ENA primary metagenome ERZ779850 (study PRJEB29588, sample SAMEA2162475) | human gut metagenome | biome: human gut; feature: human-associated habitat; material: faeces | place: Denmark | collected 2008/2010 ...
CACCGCATCTGTAGTCTCCACTTCATCTGCCGCCGGTTCTTCCACCGCATCTGTAGTCTCCACTTCATCTGCCGCCGGTTCTTCCACCGCATCTGTAGTCTCCACTTCATCTGCCGCCGGTTCTTCCACCGCATCTGTAGTCTCCACTTCATCTGCCGCCGGTTCTTCCACCGCATCTGTAGTCTCCACTTCATCTGCCGCCGGTTCTTCCACCGCATCTGTAGTCTCCACTTCATCTGCCGCCGGTTCTTCCACCGCATCTGTAATCTTCTCTTCGTCAACCATTGGTTCTTCCACCTCGTCTGTAGTATTCACTTCGTCTACCATTGGTTTTTCCACCACATCTGTAGTATTCACTTCGTCTACCGTTTTTTTATCTGCACGATCCATACGCTTCCTCCTTATTTCGGAATGTATTTCCCTCTGAAAAAAAATTCCTCACCAAAACACATGATATGCTCTGATGAGGAGAGGGGTTTGAGGGGTATATCTAGTCGCTATCTTAACGACTGACTATAGTATATCAGCATTTCTTACAAATTGCAACTAAAATTGTAAGAAAATTGTAAAAAATTTCATTCAAACTTCAAGCAACGAAAATTGTCACTTCATCACATATTGCTTATTCTGTCTGCAATAAACAGATATTTTGCAGTTTTAAATAAACGTTCCGTGTTGCAATATCGTCTTATACCGAATATTCCGCTATTTACGCACTACCATATACTTTTCCAATAAAATATCAGGAACATAAGACATTTTTGCTTTGCGCAGCCCTTCTGCTCCGGCATCATCTTCTCGATTAATATAGCGGTACTGCTGGCATTCATGCTTTACAAACTGCTGGTTGATCATCGGATATGCTCCTTGGATCTCTGGAAATGCTTTTTCAAAATGGACCGCCAACGTATCTCCACCAAGCGATTCTCCCATCGTAAAGGCCACAACTTCTCTATCTGCCCAAAGCACACCTCCAACCATTCCCAATTTGTCATAATGCTGCAATGCCTGATTCACAACTTGAAATTCTTCTTCCATATCAGGATCCCATTTATCAGCACGCTTGCGCTTCCAAATTTGATTCATCTGCAGACAAGCCTGCCAATTATCCGGTCCCAACGACTCATATCGCCAGTCATGATTTTCCTCAAAACGGTGAATGTGGCCACGCTTTCCATGCAGTTTTTTACCTGCTAACGTTGTCAAACGTCCTGTCTCATAAATATAATCGTAAATATCCCGTTCCGGCGTAATGATAAATTCCCCCGGATGCCATTTTTCTAACAATTCAACCTCATCCCGCAACAAACCGTAAAACCGCAATGCATCCTGTCTTTTAGTCCATTCCAAAATACGTTCCAAAGCCTGCTGCTTATCTCCCGGTCCGGACGGAAAATCATAATACAGATCGGCGCCATCATAAAACCGCACACTGATGCAGCCATCAAATTCTGCCATTTCTGCCGGATATACACTTTGCCACAAATAATTATTAGCAAAACAATGTTCACAAGTTCTTCGCGGATCCTGTGCATACATGGTCATCATAAGCTCTCTATCTTCCAAATTAATTTTATGATATCGTATTCTTTCCTGCATAACTCATAACGGTTTCCCGTTGTTTCACCTCGTTTTCTACTCTTATCTTACTCTTAATTCTCCTCATGTTACCATGAAAAATTCAAAACTTCAACAATACTTATGTTTTCTGTCTCCCTTGCCGATATAATATACAGAGTCCCAAAGAAAAACAAGCAGCTGCGAAGCAGACATTTGTTTTTCCGGGCTCATTAACGAACACACAGTCTGGCAGCAAAGAGCTGCGGACTCGGAAAGGAATGTAGGTATTATGGTCGCTACAACTTATTCGTATGACTTTTATTTGCGGGGGATATACTCTTCAAACCGTGGTGCACGCAAAGCAGAGCGTCGTTCATCCATGCAGAATAGTGAACTTACCAAGGCGGATTCCTCAGCTATGAAAAAGATCATTGAGCAATTGCGTCAGTTGGAGTGGAGTGAACCAACCGTAATGGAAGATAAAGATTCCAATTCGATGAATACGGTCAGCGATTCCACCAATTATAAATTTACAAAACTATTTGCAGATACTTATAATAATTTACTGGAAAGTGCAGGAAACTCGACTTCCGGCCAGGCAAAACGTCTTATCTCACGGATGAAACACTTGACCAGAGAACAAAAAGACGCTTTAGAAAGCGTTGGTATCTCGATCAGTTCCAACGGCAAACTCAGTGTTAAGAAAGGCACTGTAAATCAGGCCGCAACTTATAAGTTCAAGCAATTATTCGGCAGTGACAGTGATTACCTGACAGAAATGTCTTCCATTGCAAAAAAGATAAAAAGACATGCAAGTCAGATCGTGATCCCGCCTAAAAAAGCCAAAGCGAGCACAAAACAGGATAGTACCAGTAATGCTGCCGATACTTCCTCTGTAGCGGCTATTGCAGAAATCGCGGGCAGTGTTCACACTGCAGATCTCGCCGGCATTACTACAGGTACCGCAAATACTTCCGGCTCTGCATCCAATTCTCTCATTGGCAATACCGTGGATGTGATTCTTTAATCGCTGCATATCGGCATTACCGCGGATGTGATTCTTTCCTTCCATGTGATACCACAAAAGGCACCGCATAAACTTCCGTTTATGCAGTGCCTTTTTATTGGTTAAAACCGTATTACAATCCGTTAAAAATTATACGTATTTAGCAGTGTTAAGCTTTACTCCAGGTCCCATTGTTGCGGACAAGGATACGCTTCTATAATACTGACCCTTAGCTGCTGCCGGTTTAGCCTTTGTGATAGCACCCATCAATGTCTCGACGTTCTCTACCAACTGCTCCTCAGAGAAGGAAACCTTTCCTACCGGTACATGTACGATATTAGCTTTATCCAAACGATACTCAATCTTACCAGCCTTGATATCCTGAACAGCCTTAGTCACGTCCATCGTTACAGTTCCAGCCTTAGGGTTTGGCATCAGACCCTTAGGTCCAAGTACACGACCCAAACGACCAACAACGCCCATCATGTCCGGTGTAGCTACAACTACATCAAACTCGAACCATCCATCGTTCTGGATCTTAGGGATCAACTCCTCGCCACCAGCGTAATCAGCGCCAGCTGCAAGAGCCTCATCTACCTTGTCACCCTTAGCAAATACCAGCACGCGAACAGTCTTACCTGTTCCGTGAGGAAGTACAACAGCACCACGGATCTGCTGATCTGCGTGACGTCCGTCTACACCCAATCTGATATGTGCTTCTACAGTCTCATCAAACTTTGCAACAGCTGTCTCTTTGATCAACTTTACAGCATCAGCAACTTCGTACTGTGCAGCTCTGTCAATCTTCTTAGCAGCCTCAACGTATTTCTTTCCTCTTTTCATATTATATAACCTCCTAGTGGTAGTAACGGCGGGTCCATGACACATCCCTTGTGTCGCCTCCCACATCGTTCAATCAACAACAATCTTTTTTATGCGATAATTCCGGCGTTCACTTAATTATTCCTCTACAGTAACACCCATGCTGCGAGCTGTTCCTGCGATCATGCTCATTGCTGCCTCAAGAGAAGCTGCGTTCAGATCCGGCATCTTTGTCTCGGCAATCTCCTGAATTTTTGCTTTAGAGATTGTAGCAACTTTATTCTTGTTTGGCTCACCTGATGCATGCTCAATACCACATGCCTTCTTGATCAGCACTGCTGCTGGAGGAGTCTTTGTGATAAAGCTGAAGCTCTTATCCTGATATACAGTGATAACTACAGGAATCAACATACCTTCCTGTCCAGCTGTTCTTGCATTAAACTCCTTTGTAAATGCTACAATGTTTACTCCGTGCTGACCAAGTGCAGGACCAACCGGTGGTGCTGGTGTTGCCTTTGCAGCAGGAATCTGTAATTTAATATATCCTTCGACTTTCTTAGCCATTGTCTCTTACCTCCTGTGAAAATACCGCTTACGCGGTTACTATCTAACATTGCGGATGCCACATCTATATGGCGTCCAGCTCGGAATGACTTCTTCATCCCTTCAAAACGAAATCATTATAAAACCTCAACATCGTTAAAGCTGATTTCAACCGGTGTTTCACGTCCGAACATATCGATATTGATCGTAACCATACGGTTCTGATGATCGATCTGACGAACAATTCCGGTGGTGTCTTCCCAGACACCAGACTTAACAATCACAGAATCGCCAATGCTGAATGGTGCATTCGGTGCATCCACCTTCAATCCCATGCTTGCCATCTCTTCATCTGTTAATGGTACCGGCTTGGATCCCGGTCCTACGAACCCTGTCACACCACGTGTATTGCGTACCACGTACCATGTGTCATCGTTCATAATCATCTTGATCAAGACGTATGCAGGGAACATCTTCTGCTGAGTAATCTTCTCTTCGTCATCCTTTTCCTTTACTACATTGAGCATCGGAACGGAAACTTCCAAAATCTGATCCTGCAAACCACGATTTTCAATGGTCTTCTCGATATCCATTTTTACCTTGTTCTCATAGCCTGAATAGGTATGAGCCACATACCAACGCGCTTCTGCATCTGCCATAGTCAATCACCTTATCCTATCTGAAAAACCTTGTCAAGGCCTGTCTTGATCAGCAAATCAAGCAGGGCAATGATAATACCCAAAATAACCGTACTAACTACAACTGCTGTAGTCTCTTTTGTGATCGTTTCCTTATCCGGCCAGATAATTCTGCGAAACTCTGCTTTCAGTCCTTGCAGACGGCTCTTTTTCTTAGAAGCCGTGGCGGTCTTTGCGGTCTTTTTTGGTTCGTCCTGCATTACTTCTTCTTTATTCTCAGAATTTGCCATCGTTCAACCTCATTCCTTTCCATTCACGCGGGAAACGATTATTTCGTCTCTTTGTGTAATGTGTGTCTTCTACAGAATCTGCAATACTTCTTCGTTTCCATACGATCCGGATGATTTCTCTTCTCCTTCGTCGTATCGTAATTACGCTGTTTGCACTCTGTGCATTCCAAAGTAATCTTTACTCTCACGGCTTTCACCTCCATTAAATTATTGGCGCCCGAATTTTGGGCATAAAAAAAAGACTGTTACATCGCCCATCTACTATAGCACAGAACAGGTTGTCCGTCAAGAAAAATTCTACATAAATTCAGAAATTTAGGGAGGATACGGGATTTTTCTTTCTCGTATCCTCCTATTCTGTCTATATACACGCATGCTCCCCGACGCTTGTGCTTTTATACTGCCTCTTCAAACTGTGAGTTATACAGATTTGCATAAAAACCATTCGCTGCTAACAAGGTGTCATGGTCACCCTGCTCAATAATATCGCCATCTTTCATCACTAAGATAAGATCTGCATTGCGAATTGTTGATAAACGATGCGCGATTACAAAACTTGTGCGCCCCTTCATCAGATTGTCCATCGCCTTTTGGATCTCGATCTCCGTACGCGTATCAACCGAAGAGGTTGCCTCATCCAAAATAAGGATCTTATTATCCGCCAAGATTGCACGTGCAATCGTAAGAAGCTGCTTTTGTCCTTGTGACACATTGCTTGCATCTTCGTTGAGCTCCATCTGATATCCGCCCGGCAGTGTCTGAATGAAGTGATGTGCCCGCGCCGCTTTTGCCGCTGCAATGACCTCTTCATCCGTAGCATCCAAACGGCCATAGCGAATATTTTCCATGATCGTACCCTTAAACAGCCATGTATCCTGCAGCACCATTCCGAACGCATCTCGCAGATCACGACGATTGAAATCGCGGATATCTCGGTCATTCAGCCGTATACTTCCCCGATCTACATCATAAAATCGCATTAGTAATTTCACCATCGTCGTCTTACCGGCTCCGGTCGGACCAACGATCGCAATCTTCTGTCCCGGTTCTACATGTGCACTAAAATCATGAATGATCGGCTGCTCCGGCCGATACCCGAATCCTACGTGGTCAAAGATAACCTCACCGGTTACTTTAGAAATATCTGCCGGCTGTTCTGCAAGCTGTATCTCCTCTTCTTCCTCCAAAAATTCAAATACACGTTCCGATGCCGCAGACATCGACTGCACCATATTAATAACCTGTGCAATCTGCTGAATCGGCTGCGTAAAGTTCTTGACATATTGGATAAATGCCTGAATATCACCGATGGTAATCACGTTTTTGATGGCAAGCAGTCCACCGGTCAATGCAACGCACGCATAGCCCAGATTGCCGACAAACATCATGATCGGCTGCATCATACCTGACAAAAACTGTGATTTCCATGCCGAATTATACAAAATACGGTTTGTACGCTGAAATTCATCTATCGTTTCTTTTTCGTGGTTAAATGCTTTGACAACCAAATGCCCACCATATACTTCTTCTACCTGACCATTAATATGTCCCAGATATTCCTGCTGTGCGTGGAAATATTTTTGAGATTTTCTGGTTACCAATGCAATCAATCCCATCGAGATCGGCAGTATGATCAAGGCGATCAATGTCATCAACGGTGAAATGCTCAACATCATGACCAGCACACCTATCAGCGTTGCAACGGACGTAATAATCGTTGTAATACTTTGATTTAATCCCTGTCCAAGTGTATCCACATCATTTGTAATGCGCGACAGCACCTCGCCGTAAGTACGACTCTCAAAATACTTCATTGGCATACGGTTAATCTTTTCGGAAATTTCCCGGCGCAGTCTGTAACAGACTTTCTGGGTGATCCCGGTCATGATCCATCCCTGCACAAAACTAAACAACGCACTTGCCAAATACAGTGCCAGCACGATGAGCAGGATCAATCCGATTTTATGAAAATCTATGCTTCCGGTGCCTTGGATCTTTTTCATCAGCCCTTCCGAAAGTGCTGTCGTTGCTTTACCAAGTATTTTAGGACCTGCCACATTGAATATAGTAGAAAACGCTGCAAAGAGCATCACTACAAAAATACCGATCTTATATTTTGCAATGTACTGCATCAACTTTTTGACGGATTTCTTCAGATCTTTTGGCTTTTCGCCCGGCTGCATACCGCGTCCCATCGGGCCTCTCCGCCGTGGTCTTTGTGTTAATTCTCGATTCTCACTCATGCATTGTCACCTCGCTTTCTTCCATTCCAAGTTCGCTGGCAGACAACTGAGATTCTGCAATCTGTCGATACACCTCACAGTGTTCCAGCAATTCTTCATGTGTTCCCTTCCCTACAATTCGTCCTTCATCCAATACCAAAATCTGCTCTGCGTGCAGAATCGTACTGATTCTCTGTGCTACAATAATTATGGTACTGTCTGTTACATTCTCGCTAAGTGCCCCACGAAGCGCAGCATCCGTCTTGAGATCCAATGCCGAAAAACTATCATCAAAAATACAAATCTTCGGATTCTTAGCGATCGCTCTTGCAATTGCCAATCTCTGTTTTTGTCCACCGGAAACATTCGAACCGCCCTGTGCGATCGCACTGTCATAGCGATCTTCCTTGACATCAATAAACTCTGTTGCCTGCGCTATATCCGCTGCACGTTCGATTTCTTCCTCGGTGGCATCACCTTTACCAAAGCGCAAATTGGAGGCAATGGTTCCCGAAAATAAAATTCCTTTCTGTGGCACATAACCAATCTCCTCACGCAGATCCGACATCGCGATTCGACGGATATCTTTGCCATCCAACGTGATCTTTCCATCGGTAACGTCATACAAACGTGGGATCAGATTCACTAATGTCGATTTGCCACAACCGGTGCTTCCGATAATTGCGGTTGTTTTGCCCGGTTCTGCGACAAAATCTATGTCATGAAGTACATCCTCTGTTGCGCCCGGATAACGGAAACATACGTGTTCAAAAGCAATGCGTCCGTTATGCGTTGTAAGTGTTTCCGGCTCATCGATATCAACAATTGAAGATTCTGTCTGAATGACCTCATCAATACGCTCTGCTGCAACAGCGGCACGCGGCAGCATGATCGACATCATTGTCAGCATCAGGAATGACATCACGATCATCATCGCATACGTGATGAAAGCAGTCATTGCTCCTACCTGCATACTTCCCGCATCAATCTTTTTGGCACCAAACCAAACAATGCCAACCGTCAAAACGTTCATGATCATCATCATACCCGGCATCATAAACGTCATCACACGGTTCGTAAACAATGTCGTTTTGGTGAGGTCTTTGTTAGCTGCATCGAAACGCTCTTCCTCTGTGTCCTCCCGACCAAATGCGCGAATAACGGAAAGTCCTGTAAGGATCTCTCGAGAGACCAGATTGATTCGATCCACTAATTTTTGCATCAACTTAAATTTTGGCATGGCCGACGACATGAGTAACAGCACATAGCCGATGATAACGATGATCGCCAGAACAATGATCCATCCCATTCCGGCACCTGTCTGTACCACTTTCAGAACACCACCAATGCCTAGTATCGGCGCATACGCAACCATCCTAAGAAGCATTACCGATACCATTTGAATCTGTTGAATATCATTCGTACTTCTCGTAATAAGGGAAGCCGTTGAGAAACGATCCATTTCTGCATTGGAAAATCCAACGACTTTTTTGAACACATTTTCTCGCAGCGTCATACCAATTCCGGCAGCTACTTTGGAGGCAAAGAAACCAACTAGTACGGTAACAACTCCCATCAGCAATGCCATTCCAACCATTTTCAGGCCGGCATATACTAAGTATGTTTTTTGTATTTTATCCACATCGACGCCTGCCGCTTTGTCACAAGCAATCGCATAGGCAATGCCTGTTGTCTTGACCAACGAACTGCCCATTGTGTCGATCGTGTTTTTCATGCTGTCTCTCGTAGAAAACAGCGTCTTTTCGTCGAGCATTCCGTTTTTTTGCATAGCGATAAATACCGGACGCACATCGACACATTGTACCATTTTGGAATTTCCATCAGAGTCTTCTTTCTTTTGGCGGAAACGATGCAGTTTCACACCCATAAATTTCTCGATCTGATCTACGCTAAGTCCGGACTGGTTCTTTGATGATCGTCCTACTTTTGCGCTATTGCCATTCTGGCTGCCGGCATCTTTGCCGCCTTGACTCGCTGCGTCATTCTGGCTGCCGTTATTTTTGCTTCCGGATGCCATCTGGCTCGCCACCATTTTTTCGAAGGTTTTCTCCTCCATGGCGCTCATTTGATAATTCATAATCAGCGGCAGCGCAAGCTGTTCGTCTAACTCCTCTAATCTGTCCTGCGACAAATTTTTCAACACCTTTGTGTCGCCTTTCTTCACATAAATATCATTCCAAATGCGCTTTTCCTGATCCGTCATGATAAACTGCGCAGTTTGAAATTCCTCTTCCTGAATCTTCTCCGGCATCACATGCTCGACGCCATGATTTTGGATTCCCACATCGATAATGTCCGACGTGTACGATGGAAGAGATAGGTCGCACCAAGCCTGCACAACCAACAGACCAATGATTGCGATCACGATCTTCCAATACGGAATCATGTTTTTAAATATTTTACTCATCGTCGTTTTCCTTTCTGTTCTTCCATTTTCTACAGGAAATTTCTTCCTGTGCTGCAATATAAACATCATTCAGATAGCAAAGAAGACGTTCTCCTTCTTCTTGGTCAACCCGTTTGCCAACAGCATCCGAAAAATCCTTCATGATCTTTTCCGCCTGCTGCATTATCGCAATGCCCTCCTCTGTCATGACAACATAGGTATTGCGACGATCCTCCGGATTCACAACACGTTCCACATATCCTTTCTGCTCCAGTCCCCGCAGCGTCCGCGATATCGCCGAGGGCTTCACGCACGCTCTCTTGATCAATTCCGACACGGAAATCCGACGATCATCTTCTGCTTTCATTGCAAGCAGCATCGTAAGATACTCCATTCGGCTGATTCCAGGCAGCATATCGCTAATATTCAGCTTACGAAACTGATTCATAATGCGGAACATTTTCTCATGATACTTTGTCATATGCTCCAGCCTCCTCCAATTCATTAACATCGTTAATTATTATGCGCGTTAAATAATAACACCCCATTCTTTCACTGTCAACCAAATGTTCTTCAACTTTAGAAAGATTTTAGAAATCAAACTTCCCATACCGCCTTATCATCGTAGCGAAAGCGTCCCGTCCAAAAATTGATGATACCTTGCTAAACCGGAACATCTCAGACAATCCTCTGGGCATGTATTCATCAGAGACTTAACAAAATAAGAAATCACGCGAAACCTCCGCGCTCTGCAGCAATTGCTATAGTTTTTTTGATGACAGGATAATTTACTTTGTTGGCTGCAAAATAGCTATTAGTTTTGTGACATAATAAGTAATATATGGTTTGACAATAACCTCCGGTATGGGAAGTTGGAGTTAGAAACAAAAAGGACTTCGCAAAATTGCGAAGTCCTTGTAAGTGCTATTGGGCAACACCATCCAGATCTCCTGTTTCGGAAGATTGAATTGTTACTATTACTTTATGCGGCAGACAAATAATCGTTTCTCCATTGCTCCGGATCCCTTTATGATGTACACAGATCTTGTCCGGACAATCTGCCTTTTTCATGAAAACTTTCCCATCTTTTATCTGCACTGTATTCGTGTGGCCCCCATCCGACGGCACATCCACCGTCGCATCTTCCTTCAACGAAAGCGTCTTATATACATTACCATCAACGGTAATCTCCACAATCGCTGCTCTGCCTGTCGATGCAAAATAGAGCCGATACACGCCAAAACTCACCAACGCAAGCATTAGCGCAATACCTACTATCATATAATCTGCTTTCTTCACACTACTTCTCCATGAGCTCGCATACTAGCAATAATAGTTAAACAGCATACCGCTGTAGAGGGATGTTGTATAGGCATATCCCACTGCCGGCTTGCTCGTATTAGGATAGCTCACTAATGTTTTGTCAACATATTCCATAGGATCCAGCTTAACATAATTCATCTTTGCAAGCATTCTGCTGCTCAATCGGGATCTTGCTCCAAACAATTCTTGAAAGGAACCGTCCATAGCCGACTGTTCTGCCAGATAATCATCCATTTCCAAATATCCCTGATCATTAAAGGTCAGACCACAGGATTCCAAGTCTGACTGGAACGGCATCAACACACTTTGCATTTCACGCACAAGTTTCGGTGTATGTCCGCTCTTCTCTGCATAATTCCAAGAGCTGTCAATCATCTGGTTATAATGATCCAAAACGTTTCTCACACCATTGATAATCTTATCACTATCCGGTGTGTATGTGATCTGTGCCGGTTGTTCCGAAATGCGTTTCATCTGTATCTGTAAACTTCCCGCAAGCTTAAATTGATTGGACATAGAATGTTTCTCCACACCATTGATCTCAAATGATGCATTTTCCGGATTCTGAACAATCCGATTTAACCCATAGTATGAAGTAATTCCCTCGGAATGCTGTCCGTCAGGTCGATCTTCAAACGATAATATCGGCTCCCCATCCGGGCTTCCTGTCATATCCGTTGAAATCCTCATTGCGATCTTACCGGCTTCTCTCGAAACCGGCTGTGCCTGAATGCCTATTCTCGCTTTCGTAATGAAATCCGCCAGTCCACCGATCACCTCTCCGTGTCTGGCATCTTTCTTAATATTATATTGAAAATCATAGGAATCATCATTCACTCGGATCCGAAAGCGGTACAATCCCTCTTCCAGGCTCCTGCTGGAATCATAAAACTCTTTGCTCACATTGACCTGCTGCTTCGCTAAACTGTGCACTTCCATCGAAAACGGTGACGGCAGCTTCTCATAATCTTCCGTATCAATATTCACCGATACATCCCCAGCCTGCGAAGAGACTGCCTTCCGTCCACCAAAGACTGAACTGTCATCTTCTGTCATCAAATCCTCAAATGCATCATGCAAAGCAATGGAGGACTCTTTCACATTCAAGGCATATGCCTGTTTGTCATCAGAAAGTTTTACGAGATAGATTGGTGAGGACTTTGTACGTTTCGCAATGTCGCGCACAATGGAACGAAGTTCTGATGTCTTATGCGCACCATACTTCGAAGCTGCCGGCTTCGTGTTATATCCGGTCATGAGATAATTATATACATTTAAATCCATCGCCATACCGCATCTCTCCTTTCCCTGGAATCTTACAATGAGACATCCTTGCCTCTGCATCGGTCAAACATCTTACTCCGCAGTACTCCTGAGAGTCTGCCACTATTTATTTTATTATACGTAGTAACCTAAAGGACTGTCAATTGGTAAACCTGCACAAATAAATACTACAATTGGATCCGCTTAATTTTCATATGCAATCTTTTCCTGATGCTGCATCGGATAACGAATCAGTTGATCCCGTTCTAACATATCCGGTCTCATACGAACTGCTGTAATCTGACGATTTTCGTATGTTGTGTAATAAAAGATTCCCTGAGATGCATTACAGCAGGACGTATAGATGGTATACTCATATTCACCATCCCTCACCTCACAGCATCCTTTTTGCTGCGAAATTGTTTCCATTATGTGAAAATATTGACCCACCTGTGATTCCTCTGTCTCACCACTGATCGCATTTAATTTTGTAAATGCCGCCCTGACAAAACGGGATGTCGACGATAGATCTCCCGGCAGACCGAGTGCTCCCATTCCTCGGCTGTAGGTGCCAAGAACGCCGGGTGCCAAATGATTTTCAGGCTGTTTTGGTGATAATTGCATATAATTGTTCAGCAAAAACATCTGCTTGTCAAAAGGCGGATTGTTGGTAAGTACCCCAACCGGGTTGTCGTAAATACGCAGGCCTTCTTCCACCATCTCCACGGTGATCGACTGCTTTTCATCCGCAATAAGCCAATGTAGGGAAGATGCTGGATATTTGCCGGCAAATGTCTCCCCGATCAGATTAAGACCGACCAGATAGTCTCTCACCTGTTCCACACTCTCACAAGCCCCCAATACCCACGGAATAAACTCATATGTCGCCACATTTTTGGCATTTTCCTCATATTCTCCATAACAGGCATTCCCAACAAAATTCAATCCTGCCATTCCCAGACCTTTTTCATTTACTGCTTCATAATATAATGGATATTCCTCTGCGACGTGTGCCATTCCTATCATGGCATAATGCGTTGTGCATTCTCCCATATGTGAATACGAAAACTGATAATGCCGCGGCGTGATAACCACTTCTTCACCATATGAACACTCATAATCTAATGTTCTTCCAAAATAGAAATCCTTTGCTTTATATGATATTGCAGTACACATACAATCACTCCTCTCTATGACATATAATTTACTGAAACTTCCCACACCTCATTATCTCACGCAACCACATATTGCTTATTATGTCAAAGCATGCTAAGTGTTTTGCAGCCACAATATAGCGGCTTCTGCCGACAGAGAACTATAGTAATTGCCTTGCCGCTTTATCGTTGTATAATGATACTTCTTCTGCGCAAAAGTTTTAGTTATATAATACGTGGGATTGGCACATTTTGCAAGATTATTCATACAGTAAGGTAAGACACATGAAACCATCTTTTTACAATTATCGATTATGCCGCTGCAACAAGCGGCAGAACGGAGGTTACTATGGCACGTTTTACAAATCAGGCACAGCTTCGCTACGGTAATGCTGTGACCAATTCCAACGTTGCAGTTGGTGAAATTTTGGAAGTTTTATCTGCTACCAAGACCGCTGTAAAAACCACTTACGGACAAAATGACACTGTCACCTATATTATCAGCATTGTCAATTTCGGTGCAACAGCATTCAACGGACTTACTTTAACGGATGATCTTGGTGCTTACACATTTGGTACCGGTACAGTTACACCTCTTACCTATATTCCGGGAACCATAAATTATTATATCAATGGAACGCTTCAGACTGCTCCTACAGTTGAAGCCGGGCCGCCACTGACCGTATCCGGTATTAGCGTTCCTGCAAACGGCAATGCAACGATTATTTACGAAACAGCCGTAAATGAATTTGCGCCGTTTGCAACCGGTTCGGATGTTGTAAACACCGCAAGAATTACCGGTGGCGGCATTACACCGATCACGATCTCCGAAACGATTGCTGCAGAAAGCACGCCTATCCTTAACATTACCAAATCTGTCAGCCCGGTCCCTGTTACCGAAAACGGCATTTTAACTTACACTTTCCTGATCCAGAATATGGGAAGTGCACCTGCTGCCGTCACAACAGGTGCCACGATCACGGATACGTTCAATCCGATCTTATCCGGTCTGACCGTAACCTTCAACGGAACCGCATGGACTGCGCCGACTAATTATACGTACAACGAAACAACCGGTTTGTTTGCCACTGCCGCTGGTCAGATCACGGTACCTGCTGCCACCTTTACGCAGGATCCGGAAACGGGGGCTTGGGTTACAACACCCGGTGTTAGCACATTAGTTGTCACAGGCACGATCTAGCGATAGCCTTCAAGCTTTTGATGTGCTTCCGGCACGATCTAACAATAGCATTCAAACTCTTGATGTGCTTCCTTCTTTCGAACACTACTTTCACTAAAAAGAGCAAAACCAGCGTTTTGCTTTTATCACGCTACACAACACCCTAATCCTATCAATTAAAAAGGGGCTGCGCACTAATTGCTTAGTGCGACAGCCCCTTTGTCTTATCCTATATTACCGTTTGCAATACTTACGTATTGCGATCATTGCCGGCAAACTATTATTTTGCACGGCCACAGCAATATTTGTATTTCTTCCCGGATCCGCATGGACATGGCTCATTACGCCCAACCTTGCGCTCCTTAACAATTGTACCGGACTTTTTCTGCTCACGATAAAGCTCCTTGCGTCGCTCCGGTGTCAACAGCTCATCCCACTCCGGCAGTTCATATAACCAATCAGCACCCGCTTCTACCATATGATAATATAAGCTTTCCAAATCAATCGGCAATTTTACAACCGTGTCAGCTTCCATTTCCTCGATTGGGTTCGGTTCTTTCAAGCTTTCATTGATTCCATCTAAGAAACCTACCATATAATTCAATTCCATGCCGTATTTATCTGCTAATTCCTGAACAGTACCGGATACCACTTTCTCCGGAGCCGCAAGTAACTGCTGATAAATGGCTTTTTCCTGCTCGAAATACTTATCCCAAATTGCTTTTCCCTCTTTGGAGTTCAATTCTACGCCATATGCGTACTCTCTCCATTCCTGTAATAATCCCATAATTTCCTCCGATTTCTACTGCTGCCTGCTCTGGTATCCACCGAAAAGACAGCGAATTTTCTTCTTGTGCGATTACTCGTCCACGCAGCTATACGCCTGACAACGTTTCATCCCTGTAGCATTATACCTGTTTTCTCGGCAGAAGTCCACACTTTTTGATATTCCACTGCATAGACTGCATAGATACTCGCAAACCATGACATCGCGCTCATTGACGAACAAATTCTAAAACAGCTCTCTACTTCTGTTCCGGCCGTATCCAACTCCCGCTCGCTTTCTTATGTTTCCACGAGTCTTTGGATGCCTGATATCCTGTCACCGTCATTACCTGATAATCACTCTCCGTCTTCAGCGAGCGATAAATCTTTTTGAGTGCAACCCACCGGCGATTGTGCTTAGGATCACCGGAATCTCCCAAAAATACTGCATCTTTCTGTTTGTCATATAAAAAGATGGTAACATAATGCCCCGGTGTATTTTTCCAATAGCAAGCTGAGTTACTGCTGCTGACAAGTACAATCGCTGAGTCATTGGAAGCGATCATCTTTTGAAATTTGCGATACGATGTCGGTTTGCGCCGTAGGGATACCTCAAAGCCAAGACCCTGCATAGCACTCTCCATATACTCCCAGGCGACTGCACCGCCACCACCGTAAATCGTGTTCCGCTTGGTATACTTATAAATATCTACCGGAGAAGCCTCATAAGTGGTCTGCGACGAATAAATATTGGCCATACAACAAAATCCGCAACCGAATGCACCGAATTTGCCACCGTCATAATACGTCTCTGCCCATTTCCCGGACCAAGTCAAACGTTTACCCCAAGACTTCGGCCCCTGCAAAAACGTATACACTGCATCCTCCGGTTTTACCACGTTGTTCTGTCCTGCTGTTTGGATAGATTTCCCTGCTGTTTGCGGCATATCTCCCGTGCTGTTTTTGTCCCCGACATTTTTAACAGCCCCGGTCTGCTTCCCGCCACTTGCCGTTATTTTCTGTGCGGACTTTCCTTTATCTGTCTGAGAAGCTGTCACACGCAGAGCAAGTCCCACGACCACAACTACCGCCAGCAATACAACGAAGACACTTTCTTTCCAATAGTTCATACGTCCGCATTTTAGTACATCCCACTTGTTTCTTAATAATCTCATCTTTCACCTTCCTACCGTTATCTGCTTCTGGATTTTTCACTTTCCAACTGTCACTTACCGTACAAAGCTCCTGCCTTATCACCGTCTACTCGTCACTCGGCTTTTCACTTTCCAACTGTCACTTACTGTGCAAAGCTCCTGCCTTATCACCGTCTACTCGTTACTCAGCTTTTCACTTTCCAACTGTCACTTACCGTGCAAAGCTCCTGCCTTATCACCGTCTACTCGTCACTCAAATATCGCGTCTTTCACTTTCCATACGGATACATCATCTTTTTGCCAGACTACATCTGCCACTTCATACAATCCATTCACGTCAACATTATACGTGCCATACTCTTGATTGCTCAAATAAATATAATTGACATCATACTTCCGGAACAACTCCTTAGCACTCGCCGGACTCGTATACATCGTTTCGACGTCCTGTTCATTTTGCTGATAGTTCAAACCATGATAATACAAAAACGAAGAGGAACCACACACGATACTGCGTCCTGTCAACGCCGGGACCGGACTGTTATGAGCCGTTGATGTCAAGATCACATCCCACGGCGTAGTTTCGTCCTCAATATATCGACACGCTTTTACCGCTGATGCGGTATATAATTCATAATCAGATACCCATTCCCGGCCCATCGTCAAAAAGCCGGATATTGCACTAACAAATAACAGGCAGGCACCCAAAAGCACTACACCAGCCTTTCCGATAGCACTGCACCAATACACAGCGCCGTACCGTTCATAAATCTGAACTAACGCATCTGCCGCGATTCCGCATATAAAGACCGCTCCAACAAACAACAATTTATTGTTATCATAGTCATTCGGTTGGAAAGCCGCAAGCTCAGCCACAAACCAAATCAACAAATATGGCGCACCTATCTTTAGGTTTCTCGCACTGACCACAAAGGAGGACAGCAAAAGCAGCACAAATGGCAGTCCCAGGTTTTTAAGATAAAATACAATATACTGATCACCATTATTGGACCAATTGAAATGACTGCGCACAAAATTATCGCCGGAGGCCTGTGAAAATGTCCACATAAATAACTGTGGAAGTGCAAATATCAATACTACGATCAAAAAAATGCCCCACGTAAATGCCAAACGTTTCCACGATCTATTTTGCAGATAACGCACTAACTTGTATCCCAAAAACAGGACAAACAGTGCAACCCCAATGATCATTATCGCTAATCCATGTTTGTCTGCAAACTCATTCGAGCGGTTGATCATCTGCATCACGCTAAAGAACGCCAGTCCAATATAAAGAGCATATCGAATCCAGCTGTCTGATACCGTTGCATCAGCACTTGAGCTTCCCCTGCGATTTCCGGTTGACGCAGACACGTTTGCACTTCTTCGACCAGAAGATGTTACTTTGCCATTTCTGCGTCCAGAAGCTGTCGCTATGCCATTTCTTCTACCAGAAGATGTCACTTTGCCATTTCTACGGCTGGATCCCCTGCTCGCTGACGCTGCTTTCCACCCATATGCAGCTTTTCCTGTTACAAAAAGACTATTATCTGTCAGATCCAATAGCAACCATACCGCACAGATCATCCCCAACGCCAAAAACGAATGTGTATGGATCATTGGAAGCGCACCAGCCGCCACGCCCGCCATAACAAACAATTTCTTTTTGCGCTCCGCTATCGCCCGGAACAAAAACGCCAACAGCGGAAACAATATGGCCCAGCCAAATAATGTCGCACGCTGCGGGATCAGCATGTCAACCATAACCTGTACCCAGCGCAGATTTTTATCCAAATAATTCGTTGGTGTCATATAAAATTCCGCAAAGATTTTATGTATCTTTTCTGCATTGTCAAAATACACAAATCCTAGTCCACCATTCCAAAAGAATAGGATCCAAGCGATCAACGCTGTCGCTGATCTGCCAAGCCAATATTTGATCAAGCAGTAAAATCCCATAAACACCTGCAAAATTGCTCCGAGCATCGGCAAAACATACGCCAGTCGTAGACTTGCGCCCATCAGATACAAACTGGAACTAACACTGTCGCACAGAAACGGATAGGATAATTTATGCCCCGGCAGCAAAGAATACTCCGGCGGAAACGTCTGCTGATTTGCAATACTGGTAATAAAGCTAAAATGCATATTCATATCGCCGTAGGTGGACTGCCCCGTGTGCATACTGCCATCAGCATTTCCTACGATCGTATGTGTATACAGACAATAGCAAAAAAAGGCAAAAGTAACTGCCATCAAGATCCAAACCGGATTTTCCCGGAACAAACGTTTCCATTCGTTCACCTTCCGATATGGATGCTGCTGTAGTGAAGATTCTGAACAATGGCATCTCCAACCAACCAGCACACATAGAACTACCTGTAATAGCAGAGCCAATACATGTGCTGTCATCGAAAAATCAAACACAAAGGCAAAAAGCAAAGGAAACCATTGTAATGCCAAGACACCGGCGACACTTCCCACCAGATACTGCATCACAATACTATATCGTTCTTTGCACAAAAGTTTTCTGCCAATATACATTCCACTGCCCAGAAACAACGCATAATAACCTACCGCTAAAACTGCCCCTGTCACTCCATTTCCATCAAACATACTTTATACTCATCCTCACTTTAATCACTATTCATCACTCTGCGCCAAGACAGCCAAAAAGCAAGGCAATCCCGTTATCTCCATGCACAGAGAGAAACTCCGTTTCATATAAATATCAGAATACCGTAGTTTCATTTCTTTGTCAAACAGCTTGCCAAACCGGCTCTTTCCATTCTTAGGCACACAACTTGCCAGACCGGCTCTTTCCATTCTTTGGCACACAACTTGCCAGATCGGCTCTTTCCATTCTTTGGCACACAACTTGTCAGACCGGCTCTTTCCATTCTTTGGCACACAACCTGCCAGACCGGCTCTTCCCATTCTTTGGCAAAATAAAAACCCCTTAAGCGAGACCGGGATATTTGCCCTGTCCGCTTAAGGGGAAACACTTTAATATGCTCTTTTGTTATTACAGAGTAATGTCAACACTTGTTGTACCTGCTGCTGCCTCAACAGTCTTGCCTGCTACAGTAATCTTAAAGCTCTTGTCTGTTGCAGTGTAAGAAACAGTAACCTTATCACCATATCTTGTTGCTGTGATATCAGTAAGCTTGTTGGATTCCTGGTCGTAAATAGTTGCTGTTGCAGTCTTACCATCTTCTAATCCATAAACTACTGCCTCTGCATCCTGCAGATAATCATACAATACATTCATTGCACCCTCTGCATCAAAGTTACCATAAGTAACAATGCTGTTTGGACGAGCAAGGATCGGTGTCTGGAAATAATCACATTTTCTTGTGTAATACTTACCACCTTCGTATGTCTCACCACTCTGGATATCTGTCCATGTTCCACAATCCGGTACATAGAACTCTGCAATACCTTCTTCGTTCATAACCGGAACGATGCACAAGTTGTCACCGAGCATGTACTGCTGATCCAGATACTTACAAGCAGTATCGTCAGAGAATGCGATGATCATAGAACGCATCATTGGAACACCGACCTGATGAGTCTTGTTAGCCTGTGCCCAAAGATAAGGCATCATCTTACCCTTTAATACAGTGTAGTGACGAAGTACATCACATGCCTCTGTATCGCCATCCTTGTCATAAGCCCAAGGCACACGGTAAGAAGTAGATCCATGCAGACGGCTGTGTGTAGACAACAGACCGAATGCACACCATCTCTTATATACATCAGCAGGAGCTGTAGCCTCGAATCCGCCCATATCATGGGAGAAGAAACCGAAACCGGATGAGCAGAGAGAAAGTCCACCACGAAGCGTCTCTGACATTGCAGAATACTCTGCGTAGCAGTCACCACCCCAGTGTACCGGGAACTTCTGTCCACCAACAGTCGCACTACGAGCAAAGAGACAAGCCTTGTCCTTACCATAATAGTCCTCTAATGCTTCAAATACACACTTGTTGTAAAGGTATGTGTAGTAGTTGTGCATCTTGATCGGATCAGATCCATCGTAATATTTTACCTTAGTAGGGATTCTCTCACCAAAGTCTGTCTTGATGTTATTAACACCCATGTCAAACAGCTTCTTCAAAAGACCCTTGAACCAAGCACAAGCCTCTGGGTTTGTGAAATCGACAATTGCCATACCAGGCTGCCACATATCACACTGGAATACGCTTCCGTCCAGATTCTTGATGAAATAACCTTTTTCTTTACCAATATCAAACAACTTAGACTGCTGTGCAATGTATGAGTTGATCCATACACAGATCTCTAAGCCCTTGTCGTGTAGTCTCTTTAACATTCCCTCAGGATCCGGGAACATCTCATCATCCCACTCAAAGTTACACCACTCGTAACCCTTCATCCAGAAACAGTCAAAGTGGAATACCTGCAATGGGATCTTGCGCTCTGCCATACCATCGATAAAGCTGTTTACTGTCTTCTCATCATAGCTCGTTGTAAAGGAAGTAGACAACCACAGACCGAAGGAATATGCCGGTGGCAATGCAGGCTTACCTGTCAATGTTGTATAGTTCTCTAATACATGCTCTAAGTTCTCACCACCGATAATGAAGTACTCTAACTCTTCACCCGGCACCGTAAATGTTACCTTGGAAACTGTATCGCTCATTACCTCGAAAGATACCTTGTCAGAGCTGTTGACCAATACACCATAGCTCTTAGAAGAGATATAGAACGGCACTGTCTTGTAACTCTGATCGGAACATGTACCACCATCACAGTTCCATGTCTCTACTGTCTGACCATTCTTTACGAATGGAGTGAATTTCTCACCGAAACCGTAAATACACTCACCGATATCTGTCTTTAACTGCTCACGCAAATATGTTGTGTGAGGATCCTGTGGATAGTTGAAGAACTGATCGTCTTCCTGTGTGTTCATACGAGCGTTTGCTGTGTACTGGCTCTCGTTGATGATGGATGTAGATCTCCATGCACCGCCTGTCAAATGCTTATCTTTGTAGTAATACTGTACTTCCCAGTCATCTGCAATCTTGATCTCTACGCGAGTATCGCCGGACTTCAGTGTTACCTTGTCCTCTGTGCGAGTGATCTCAGGAGTATATCCTGTATCCTCGTTCAACTCATAACGAGGAATGTTGTCCAATCCTCCTCTGTAATGATCGATGTGTACCTTGATGATGTTCTCTGATGTAGAAGAATATGTGATCTCAAGGTTTGGTCCTCCCAATGTCATACCACGATTCAAAACCGTATATGGTGTAGCTAATACTTTGATGGAATTCTCTGTTGTCTCCACCTTGTATGCCTGAGAAGCGTAGTTCACATTGTAACCCTGTTTGCTTAACCAAAATCCGTCTGCTACTTTCATGTTTCGTCTCCTTTCAAAATACCTTTTCTCTAATTTTGATGACTTTATCCCCGCTTGTCATATCGGTAAGACAAGATCATCCGATTGCGCATATCTTGCGACTTGATAGTTCTATTATACTTGCATATATTTGTTTCGTCTACAATTATTAGGGCAATTTATAACATTATTTTGATATTTTGTGCTAATTTCGGTGAGAAGTTCGCTCATGACATAAAAAAAGAGTAAAGCCAGCACTTTGCTATGCAAGAATTACTAAAGCAATTCTTGGTGATGTCACGCTGCATAACAGCATTTTCCAATTCCATAAAAAGACCGTGATCCGATCTGCAATCGAATCACGGTCTCCCTTAAAACCAATGTTTTGTGTTCAAGAATTTGTTTGACTCAATTCCTTCTAATTTTCTATCGAAAATTATTTGAATTTCTTGTATCCACTCTTTTTAAGTTTCTTAAGCTGAGCTTTCTTTGCCTTCTTAGATGCAGCAGTAACTTTGATTGTCTTCTTGCAGCCCTTGAATGCGCCCTTCTTTACAGAAACTTTAGCTTTCAATGTAAGTTTAGAAAGCTTCTTGCAGTTCTTGAATGCACCTGCCGGGATAGACTTGATCGTCTTACCAAGAGTAACTTTCTTAGCCTTAGCACCCTTGAATGCATTCTTGCCAAGCTTGTTGATCTTGTAAGTAGCCTTAACCTTGCTTACAGTCTTAGATACACTAGTACCTACGCTAAGCTTAGAAGCTTTCTTACCCTTCTTGGACAAGCCAACTACTGTTACAACACCCTTTGTCTTCTTAGAGCCTGTAGCTGTTGCAACCTTTGTTACCTGATATTTGAAGTTGCCAGACTCGAACTTAGCACCCTTCTTGTAGCCAATTGTCTTAGCTGCTTCGAAGCTAGCACCTTTGAGCTGGAATGTAATCTCCATGCTGCTTGTAGGAAGAGTTGTCAAACTACTCATTGCAGAATTTGCATCTTTTCCCTTAGGATAAGCTACATTCTTGATTCCGTCATCTTCTGAATATCCATCAGCTACCATGAACTGATAATACTCATCAGCATCCGGCTTGTTAGGAAGTGAGAAACCACTCTTAACAACCTTGCCATCAATCTTTAATGTAGCATTAACAGCAGTTACACCCTTCTGTGTCAAAGGAATCTGAGTTGTAACATAGAGCATGTTGAAGCCCTTAGCTGTCTTAGCATCTTTCTCAACACCCTTGATTGTCTTAAGGTTTACACCGGAGATAGATACTGTATAGTTTGTTCCGTTTGCTTTCATTGTAGCATTAGCAATCTTAGCATTGAATCCTTTCATCTTATCACCTGTGCTAAGTGATACCTGAGAATTATACTTAATTTCCTTGCTCTTAAGACCATTGCTGGCGTTCCATGGATCACGGAAGATGTAGTTATCTGTCTGGAATCCAAGGTATGCATCATATGTCTTCAATGCCGGTGCCTTTGTAGGAGCAACAGTTGGCTTTGGAGTAGGTGTTACTACAGGAGCCTCAGCAGATACTTCCAATGTAACTGCGAGTGTATCACCTGCAACAACCTCAACCGGGTCACCTGCGTTTGTCCATGTACCATTAGCATTTGTCATAAATGGGTTTGCTTTCTGGAACTCATCTGCCTTACTTGCGGATGTGCTGCAGTAGTTATTAACAATACCAGCGCGAAGCTTTCCTGTTGCTTTATTACCATCGTTATAAACGCTTGCCTTAGACCAATCAAGCGTCTGCTTTACTTTACCGTCAGCGCCAGTGATTGTGATTGTCTTAGGCTTTATAGAATATGTGCTAGGTACAACATAATTCTTCTTGCCGGATACATCCTTTGCACCTAAAGTACCAAACTCAACTCCAAGATAAGATGCCTCTGTCAAAAGATCATCTACGTCATCCTCTGCTACTGCAGATACTGTATATGTGCCTGTCGTAGAGATGGCTCCTGTAGATGCTACAAATCCACCATTAACCTCTTCTGTCTCGCCTGCTGCAAGTTTGTAAGCAGCATCAACCTGCTTAACAGCACCTGTGCTGTCCTTTACAACTCTGTCTGTTCCATTGAAAATCTTACTGTTATTCTGCACAAGATATGCAGTAAATTCTGGTGCGATCTTAGTTGCATCTGCAGCTTTAGACTTCTCACCAGTCACACCAGCACCTAAAGAAACAACCATAGCTGCTGTGAGAATCATAGAGAGTAAACTCTTTGACTGTTTTCTCATGAATATTTTCCTCCTTTTCATTTTGCAATGTTTTGGTCAAACATTGACATGTTCTTGAACATTCTGGTCAGGATATCATACTTAAATGCTGATGTCCCCCAAATCATGTACTATTATACAAGATTTTCTTTAAAATTTCCAGCCCTTTTTCCTTTGAAAAAAAGGCTTGTTTTACCTACAAAAATAGAGAATCCTCTTGCTGCACAGACTTCTACGAACTAAAACCACTCAACAAAAGCAAAGCCAGCGCTTTGCTTTACAAGAATTGCTAAAGCAATTCTTGATAACATTACTCCACACAACAGCAATCTCCGATAAAGGAACAAAAAGCAAAGCCGGCGCTTTGCTTTGCAAGAATTGCTAAAGCAATTCTTGATTGCATTACTCCACACAACAGCAATTTTCGATAAAGTATTTCCGATAATAAAAAAACAGCCGTGTCTTTCGACACGACTGTTTTCCGGTTTTCACCATATTTTAAATGACTCAATAATTATCAAAATTTAGTGTTAATTTCTTTAATTATTTGAATTTCTTGTAACCGCTCTTCTTTAACTTCTTAACATTAGCCTTAGTTACTTTCTTAGAAGCGCCCTTAACCTTGATTGTCTTCTTGCATCCCTTGAATGCTTTCTTAGCAACCTTTGTTAATTTAGCTTTTACCTTCAAAGTAGATAACTTCTTGCAATTAGCAAATGCTCCTGCAGGAATGGACTTAATGTTCTTACCAAGAGAGATCGTCTTAGCATTAGCGCCCTTGAATGCGTTCTTGCCAATACTTGTTACTTTGTAGCTGTAGCCATTGATCTTAGCTGTAGCTGGTGCAGAGAGGCTAGATGCCTTCTTGCCTGCCTTAGAAAGACCAACGATTGCTAATGTACCAGCTTTCTTAGCTGTAGCTGCTTTTGTTACCTTGTAAACAACCTTGCCGCTCTCAACCTTATTACCCTTCTTAGGTGCCTTTGGTGCCTTAGTAGGTGCCTTAGTAGGTGCCGGGCTGTTTGTAGGAGCCGGTGTTACGTTTGGCTTCTCACTTGGTTTAACAGTTGGCTGTTCACTCGGTGTAGGAAGAGCACCCTCAGACGCATCAATATCGTCCTTTGTGATAGTATCGTTCTTTACATTCTCACCTGTCTCAGGATCTTTATAAGTACCTTCCTTAAGGTCGTTCAATGCAGCCTTAAGTCCTGTAACCTTAAATGTAATCTCAATGCTGTTCTCTGGAATTGCCAAATCTTCAGCATCTGTCTTTTCAAACAAAGGTCCCTTATCATCACTACTCCACTTGTTGATCAGTGGATAGTAGTAATACAACTCATCTGCTTTCTGAACAAGGCTCAGATCTTTAGCAACTTCAGCACCATCAACCTTCAGAGATGTAACAGATAACTTAACATCTGCATATGCACCATCTGGGTTTTCTTCTGTCTTAGCAGAAAGGTCTGTTGCGATAGACAACAAGTTGTACTTCGTAGCTGATGACAAATCGATACCGCTAATAGCTACTGTATACTCACCATCTCTTGTAAGTAATACATCAGTAGCCTTGAATTTTGTAGCGTCACCGCTTGCCTTGATGTAATCGTAAGTATCCTGTTTTCCAACAGCATTTGGCTTGTAACCATTACGATAATCCCATGAATCCATCTGATATGAGAGGTAAGCATGGATACCCTTTGTAGCCCAAAGAGCCTCATCATAAGCCTTAGGAGCGTCTGTTGGCTCTGGAGTAGGTGTTACTTCTGGTCCTTCTGTATCATCTGCGAATTTCAATTCTGTTGTCTTCATAGTTACATCAGAAATTGTTAAACCAGCTGTTACGTTCTTGTCATCATCTTTCTCTAATGCAGAATCGATGTCAGCGAACATTACACCTAACTGATTTCCAAGAGTAATTTCTCCTGCTGCAGTATAAGATACTGTATATGTTCCGTCTTTTTCGATTTCAACAACACCAGCTGATGGTACTGTGTTACCTAATGTATTTACAGACCAGTCACTTGAGTTTACACCGATGAATGCCTTGATAGACTTAGCGCCTGTCTTTGCTAATACATCTGCAACGCCTGCTGCCTTGAAAGAAATAGAGATGTCTCTAAGTGTCTGACCCTCCATTGTATTTGGATCAAACTTGCCCCAGTTGTTGAACACAAGAAGTCTTGCTTCTCCACTGTCGCCACCTACGAATTTGCTTTCTGTAGCACCATCGAATTTTGCAACGCTCTTAACTTCCTTTGCCACCTCAACTTTGAGAGATGCATCAGATACTGTTAAACCAGCTGTTACATTCTTGTCATCATCTTTCTCTAATGCAGAATCGATGTCAGCGAACATTACCCCCATCTGGTTTCCTAACTTAACTGTTGAAGAACCAGTATATGTTACTGTGTATGTTCCATCTTTCTCAATCTCTGTTACTCCGTTTGCAGGAACTGTGTTTCCAAGAGTATTTACAGACCAGTCGCTTGAATTCAATCCAAGGAATGCCTTAATAGACTTAGCGCCTGTCTTTGCCAATACATCTGCAACACCTGCAACCTTGAAAGTAATAGATGCATTCTTTACATCAATACCTTCAAGCTCACTCGGGTCATACTTGCCCCAGTTGTTAAATACTAACAAACGAGCTTCTCCGGAATCTCCGCCTACTAACTTAGATTCTACCGCTTTATCGAAAGATGTAACATCTTTCATTAAAGCAGGAGCTTTAAGCTGAAGCTTTGTATCAGAAACTTTCAAACCTGCTGTTACATTCTTGTCATCATCTTTCTCTAAAGCAGAGTCGATGTCAGCAAACATTACACCCATCTGATTTCCAAGTGTAATTGTTGAGGAACCAGTATATGTTACTGTATAGGTTCCATCTTTCTCAATTTCTGTTACTCCATCTGCAGGTGCAGTGTTACCAAGAGTATTCACTGACCAATCACTTGAATTCAATCCAAGGAATGCTTTAATAGACTTAGCACCTGTCTTCGCCAACACATCAGCTACACCTTCAACATTAAAAGTAATAGATGCATCTTTCATGCTAATTCCTTCAAGTGCATTTGGATCATACTTGCCCCAGTTGTTAAATACTAACAAACGAGCTTCTCCAGAATCTCCGCCTACTAACTTAGATTCTACTGCCTTATCAAATACAACCTTGTCCACAGTAGATACCGCAGCATCTGCTTTTTCAGAAACAAGGCCGACGCTAGGAATAAGACTTAACGCCATTGCACCGGCAAGAACCCATGACAAAACTTTTTTTGTCTGTTTTCTCATTATTTCTCCTCCTCTTTTTATTATTGAGTCATCGTACATAACTGAAATGCTGTACGTATGTTTTGAGCTAAAGAGTCATGAAACAAAAACTCATATTTCAGTCAAAACGCACCATAGCCTTTCATTTATATACATAAAAAATTACAAAACATATTTTAACACGATACGGTAAATAAATCAATCATTTTTACCTGTTTTTTAAAAAATCTATTGCCGATTTTGTTAAATATACACAAATATATTTCTTAATCCTGTCTATGTCGATGATTTTTACCGTAAATATACACAATACGACAGACCTGCCATGCATGCATTATTCAGAACTTTCCTGCCACGAATACTTGTTTCGTATTTCCATTATGGCAAAAAAACGGAAAGAATAAATTTATTTATATCTTGTTATAATACCTTTCAAAAACTTGAAAGTGAGGCTTTTTATAACAGAGCAAAATGTAATCCTAATAACCCAAATAGCAATTTAGACAAAAGCACCCTAACGCTAAACGAATGGTATTCTTTTGGGATACAGAATTATAAAAACGGCGTTGTCAAACCATCGACAATCCAAAATTATTGCTGCATCTACAATAATCATATCAAAAAATTTTTAGGTTATATGCCGCTTTGCGAAATTCGCACAATGCATATTCAACAAATGCTCAATTCACTGGGACTATCATCCAAGTACCAGCATCGCATCCATGCCATACTCTCGAATATATTTGAAATCGCGGTTCAAGATGATTTGATCGTGAAAAATCCATGTTGCCATACTTATTTTCTTCCCTTTTGTATGACAGCGATGCAATTTATCGAATTTCGATCAGCTTATTTCAACTTCGTCTCCGAATGGTATCATATTGAATTCTAGTCAAATCAATCCACCATTATCTATAACTGAGACTACTTATATTGGTTTCTGTGATGCTTTCCCTGATTCCAGCTTGCCTATTGGCTTCTTCGGTTGACTGCTTTGGCGTTTTCGCTAATTCTAGCTTGCTTATCGGCTTCTTCGGGTGACCGCTTTGAGGCTTTCGCTGATTCCGGCTTGCCTATTGGCTTCTTTCGGTTGACCGCTTTGGGGCTTTCGCTGATTTCAGCTTGCCTATTGGCTTCTTTCAGTTGACCGCTTTGGGGCTTTCGCTGATTTCAGCTTGCCTATTGGTTTCTTTCGGTTGACTGCTTTGGGGCTTTCGCTGATTTCAGCTTGCCTATTGGCTTCTTTCGGTTGACTGCTTTGACGTTTTCGCTAATTCTAGCTTGCCTATCGTGCTTCTTTGGTTGACTGCTTTGGGGACTTTTTCTATTTCAGCTTGCCTATCGGTCTTCTTTGGTTGACTGCTTTAGCGCTTTCGCTGATTCCAGCTTGCCTATCGGTCTTCTTTGGTTGACTGCTTTAGCGCTTTCGCTGATTTCAGCTTGCTTTTTGGCTTCTTTGGTTGACTGCTTTGGGGACTTTTTCTATTTCAGCTTGCTTATTGGCCTCTTTGGTTGACTGCTTTGGCGCTTTCGCTGATTCCAGCTTGCTTATTGGCTTCTTTGGTTGACTGCTTTGGCGCTTTCGCTGATTCCAGCTTGCCTATCAGCTTCTTTGGTTGACTGCTTTGGGACTTTCGCTGATTCCGGCTTGCTTATTAGCTTCTTTTAGTTGACTGCTTTGGGGCTTTCGCTGATTTCAGCTTGCTTATCGGCCTCTTTGGTTGACTGCTTTGGCGCTTTCGCTGATTCCAGCTTGTTTCTCCCCCTCTACATTAACTGTTACTAGCGCTTTGCTTTGTATGAATTGCTAAAGCAATTCTTGATAACATCACACTGCATAACAGCATTTTCCTATTCCATAGCATAAGCTTTGACACCGCATTTGCAAATACAAATGCACCAATGGTCCTTTTTATTTACACAGTATAAACATAAAAAACCTCCGCATAAACATAAAAAACCTCCCCATAAACATAAAAAGCCTCCCCATAAACATAAAAAACCTCCGCGGAGTATCTATAAGATACCTCGCGGAGGTCGTCCTTGTTCTGATTACTTATCTTAAAACAATTACTGCAAATTACGAATCATTGTTTGCACTACCATCAATCAATAATTAAGCGGTAATTATTCGCCTAACTCGTAGATCTGGATGCCTGTGATCGTTGGACGTCCACTAAATGTCAATGACAGATAATGTCTATCCTTTGTCAAGTTTAATCCTGCTTCATCTAATACGATGAGCTTATCTGCGAAAGCAGCATAGTCAATATCTACATCATCCTTGAACGTCGCTGTGTCAGATACACCCAACTGGATATGTCCAACGTTATCCTCGTCATCTGCTTTCCAGTTTGCCTTGTCCAATGTCTCAGGAGCGAACTGTACTGCGATAGCCGGCTTCTTGTACTTGCTGACATCAATGTTGAGGAATGACTGGAATCCGGCACCATCAAAAGTGATCGTAGTAGTATCGCCCGCAATCGTAGGAGATACTGTGCTAGATGGGATCATCTTCTTAGCTACATCCGGATCTTCTCCGTTAGTCTTATCAGCTTTATCGTTGTAACGGTTCTCACCATATGCATAGTCACCACCGTTCTTGTACCAAACACCGGTCCAGTTCCATACAGACTTCTTATCACCAACTTCCTTAATGAAAGAAAGATCTGTAGATTTACCTGTTGTCTTAGTCATGCTTGTGTCGCCGTTAGCACCATTAATCTCATTAAAGTATACGGCAACATCCTTAAATTTCAAAGTTGCTGCAGCTCTATCAAAATACTGACCAGTCTCCCAAAGCACCGGCACAGCATGATATTTAGCTGCTTCCTTGAACGTATCATTAAACCAAGCAGTTACACTACCTGTGACTGTCTGAGGACTGCAGACACCACACTCACCGATGATAAATGCATATCCTTCATCAGAAAATCTCTTAAGATTCTTAAAAAGCTCTACTGTTTTCTGGCGGTCTTCATACGTATATGAACCGGCACCACCATCACCACAAAAATCCCATGGAGTGTAGTAATGTACAGATACGAAAAGCTTTGTCTTACCATTCTCAGCAATATCTGTCGGCATTATATACTTTTCGTCTGCCGTCTTCTCAAAGTCAGTATTGTAACCAGGGATCAACAGATGACGGTTTGCATTGTTACCGCCTGTAGCGCGGATAATGTCAACAAATTTCTGGTTGATCTTGTTTACCATCTTATACTTATCAGCTGTCTTTAAGTTGCCGCCAATTGAAACATCTTTCTGATCATCTGTTACAGCATAGCCATTAGAGTAAATGCTATCGTTCAAACGATCTCCAAGTTCCTCATTAGCTCCCTCAAAGATCAGATGATCGGAATACTTGTTAAAACGCTCTGCGATCTGAGTCCAATATTTCTCATAACGAACCCAAGCCTGTGCACGAACTTCTTCGTTGGCAACTTTCTTATTATTCTCATCACGCTTGCAAGCACCGAACTGGCCCCACCACTGGTTGTCCCAATGATCGTTAATGATAACATACATACCATTATTCAAAGCATAGATCACTGCTTTCTCTACAGCATCTAACATCTTGGCATTGATCGTATATGATCCATCATCGTTATCACCATTCGTCCAAGCGATCGGAATACGTACGGTATTAATACCGTAAGAATGTAATGTATCTAAATACTTCTGCGTGATCTCAACATTGCCCCACGCAGATACAAACCACGATGGATCTGCTGTCGCATAATCAGTAGCAGCCATGCTCTTCTTAGAAGAGATTCCCTGAACCGCTTCCAAAGTATTACCGATGTTTACACCCATACCCATCTTAGAGTCTGCTAAATCCTGAGAAGAAAGTTCCTTACGAACTGTTCCATTATCTTTGGATGTTACTGTAGAACCATCTGTAAATGTTACCGTCTTCTCATCACCGATATTGGATTTGTCATCAATCGTATATTTGATAACATCATTACCGGATGGTCTTCCATAGATTACTGCCTCCGGATTCGGAGTTGGAGTAACCTTAGAGGTTGGTGCAGGTGTTGTCGTTGCAGGTGTTGTCGTTGCAGGTGTTGTTGCAGGTTTCTTAGTAGCAACATTTGCAGACGCAGGTGTTGCTTTCTTCTTAACCGTAACAGTACATTTCAAAGTCTTTTTCTTTACTTTCTTAGATCCCTTTGCAATGTATTTAACCTTTACCTTGATAGTTGCCTTACCAGCCTTCTTAGCGGTAACCTTACCCTTCTTGGATACGGTAGCCACGCTCTTCTTGCTGGTTGTCCACTTCTGGGACTTAATCTTCTTCACATTTTTCTTTGTGATCTTTAATGTGACTTTCTTGCCTGCTGTAATTGAAACTTTTTTCTTCAGTTTCAGGGTTGCTTTCTTAGAAGCTGCGCTCGCGCTGGCGGTATTAAATACAGTAGAAAATGCTCCTCCTGTAAGTACCATTGCAAGTGCAAGTGCAAAAGCAACGATTCTTTTTGTGTAACGTTGTTTCATTGTAATAATTCTCCTCCTTTATGGTTTATTGTAATTTTACGCAAAAACGTATTTTACTCCGCAATTATAACATGAGACATACTTTTTTTCACTAGAATTATTTGTGATGAATCACATGATTTTTTCTATATCGTATTCGAAACTGTCATTTATCTGACATATTATCTTGTTGCATTTCAACGACTTATGCAGGACAATATAGGCTCACTGCACGTCATCGTCTTATATGCATCACATTTTCGTCATAACACATATCCTGATCAACGCTTCATAATTCCACGGTATCGATTGAGGCATCCGGCTATCTCTGCTCGTCTTGGCATAGCCAGATCACTGCCATTGCCATTTGATAGCACATTCAATCCATCTCGCTCCAGTGCGTCCACGAGTTCTGACACCGCCTGCGATACCTGAATCTTTTGTCCGGCATACTGCTCCAGGATCACTACCAAAGAACGTGCAATTGCCGCCATCTGCTCACTGTCAATGATCTGCTCAAGATAACGAAGATCTACATTCGTCTTGTTGATCGCAAATCCATCCGTTCCCATCACCTTGATCTTCGTACCGCGATCAGATTTCCCGGCACTCCTTGCACTTGCAACATCCCCGCTATATTTGCCGACCGCTCGTCTATGCTCACGACCGCCAACTTCAAGCGACTGCTTTGGAATGAAAATTTTCTGCTCTACGCTGTCCGGATATTCAGCTGCCATCGATGTGTCATTCAACGGGTACGCTTTCGCTGTCTCTTTTGCAAATTGTGTGATTTCTTTCGGTCGATAACTTTCCATTTGCAATATTGTATCTGCAATATGAAAAAAAGCACCACAGCTCCCTGCAACTAAAATGGTGGAAACCTGTTTCTGCTCATATAGCCCTTTTACCCGTTTAATAAACGGTATGATCGGCTCTTCTCCTGCTGCCACAACCTTTTCCATTAATTCATCTCGAATCATAAAATTAGTCGCACTGGTGTCTTCATCGATCAACAATACACCTGCTCCATTCTCGACAGCTTCTACAACATTGGCCGCCTGCGATGTGGAACCGCTGGCATCCTCGCTGCTAAAATCCGTCGTATCCCGTCCGGTCGGCAGATTGCGAATAAACGGACTAATATCTTTATGATAAATGCTCCTACCGTCCTCAGAACGGATCTTAACCGCACTCTGTTCCATGGCAACGTACTCTCGACCATCTCCGGCAATATGCGGATATACTGCTCTTTCTAACGTCTGCAAAAGTGTGGATTTGCCATGATAACCGCCTCCGACGATAAGCGTCACACCTTTTTTGATCCCCATACCCTGGATCATGCCTTTATGCGGAAGGTTCCACGTAACCTCCATGGATTCCGGCGAGGCAAATGGCACCGCCTTCTTCATTGGACGTTGGGATACTCCATTCTCGCGCGGCAGCACTGATCCATTGGCAATAAAAGCAATATACCCTTCTTCCGCCATCTGCTCTCTGATGTAACGCTGATCGTCTGCGAGGTCTGCAGCTCTCTGTAGCTTTTGGGCGTCAATATTCGCATAACAGCAGGCGTGATGCACGATCTCCGGTATAAATCGAAAAAATATTTTGCCCAGTTCTCTTGCATTGATACTTCTCCCATTTGCCGGAAAACCAACTGACATACGAACGGTTAGCTCCCCATTTTTCGCATTGATATGACAGGCACTTCGCTCCACGATTTCCTGTCCCGGACGGCTAACTGCAATCAAGCCGCTTTTGCCGGATCCTTTTGCCTTAAAATTAAATGGTTCGCTTTCCCTACAAACCAGGCGGAGTAAATGATCTTCCACTGCGATCCTGCGATGCTTTTGCTCGTAAAACTCTTTTGGGATCGCATGTGTGCTCTGCGGCACCACCAGAGAAATCCGAGAGGGCGAAGCAAAAGGATCACCCTGCACTTTGTCAATACCAAGCCGATAATCGCCGAAATCGTAACTGCCCTTAAGGCCTTTATATGCTGGGTATCCCTTGTGATCTATCGAATTTAACATTGTTTTTAATCTCTGCATGATCATTCTCCTTCATTTACAATCCAAACATATCATGAAAGTTTCCAACTCTGTCAATCACCATAGCATCTTCCAACAATGATGCTGATTTTTGACGCTGGTTCTGTAATATGTTATGATTTTCGTTGGCTGTTCTAATAACCCTATTATAGGATACATGGGGCAAAAGGTCTATATTTACCTGCGGGAACGAAAGAAACATTTTGTCTGCGAAAAAGTCAGAAATATTTTTCCGATGAAAACGGCAGAAGCATTTTGCCCATAACATAGTATGAAATACCTCTAAACCCGTGGGCAGAGAAAGGAATGCAAAATTACTATGAATGAAAAAGAGACTATTACCACAACTTTTCAAATGCCGGTACTAGATAAACATTGGTGGAAAACCTTTGCGCTAATGCTTATTTCTGTGATCATGATGGGACTCGGCGTGTCGCTGCTCGTTCTGACGGAAATGGGGACAGATCCCTGCTCGGCAATGAATTATGGAATAGCCCGGACACTGGGACTTAGTTTTGGCAATTATCAACTATTATTTAATACGGCACTTCTGATCTTGGTCATCTTACTTGATTGGCGGCTGATCGGTACCGGAACGATCGGAAATATGGTTGTGGTGGGCTACTCGGCTGATTTCTTCGGCTGGGTCTGGACAAACGTATGCCATGTGCCTGCACATCTTCCACTTGCAGCCCGCATTGGCATTCTGGTCCCGGCGCTTCTGCTTTTTGTGGTTGCTGCAGCCTGCTATATGCACAGCGGGCACGGCATGGCACCTTATGATGCCGTACCTTTTGCCGTTACCGAAAAAATACGGCAAAAAAACGGCCGAAATTGTTTCAAGCCGGTTCGTCTTTCTATTGATCTGATTGCTACGATACTTGGATTTCTCACGGGTGGTGAAGTTGGTGTTATGACTGTCCTGATGGTGCTTTTACTGGCACCGATCGTTGAATTTGTTGGTAAACTGTTTGAAAAATGGGGTGTCGCATAACGACACCCCATTTGAGCTGTTTCAGTTATTTCTATTACAACATTTCCCTTGGATTCAAGTTTCTCATGTCTCAATTACAACATTTCCCTTGGATTCAAGTTTCTCATATCTCTATTGCAACATTTCTCTCGAATTCAAGTTCTTCGTCTCACCACTTCAACATTTCCCTTAGATTCAAGTTCCTCAGATCATCACCATTGCAGCATTTCCTTAGCAGCATCTGCAATTAAACGGGCACACTTACGGTTCGTCTTTTCCGTCGGATGCCAATAAGTTCCCAAGCCATCTACCTCATCCTGCAATGGAAGCTGTACATAACGAATCGTACAATCTGGCGTAACTTTGGCAAAACATGCTGTCGCAGCATCAATCGTCGTATTCAATCTTTGATCCATCGCTCCGATCGTTGTTATAATAGCTGCATTCGGATTATGCTCGTGCACCTGATGCAACAATTTTACATAAGCATCTTCAAACTGTTTCTGTCTGTCTGGAATATCTCTTGTATAGCTCGCATCATTCGTACCTAAATAAATGACAACAAGCTGCGGTTTATATTCCTCAAAATTCCAAGTTTCCCAGTCTGACTGCTCATTGGCAAAATAATCTCGTTCCAGTCCTGCATCTGTGTATTCATATAACATTGGCATCAGCCAGGAATCATCAATCTGTGCATCCTCTTCTTCCCCTATATATGCCGTGATAACACCTTTTCCGTTCCACGATACCAGGTTAGGTTCTGCATCAAGCAATTCTGCGGTAAGCAATGAATACGATTTGGTCGGATTTTCATCTGCGGTATCAAATATTTCGTCACTCACATCACCTTCCACGCCGTAACCGCAAGTGATCGAATCGCCAAAAAACTCGATCTGTCTTTTCTTATGTACCGGCGGCGATAATAGTATTTCTTCCCCCGGGTTTACTTCATCGGTAATTTCTATGGAAACAATACCACACGCTGCATATTCTGCTTCAGAATATTTAACGATAGTAATCTGCTTTTCCGTAGTTTGTTGCGTTTCAAACAGCACGATTGTCTGCCTGTCCTGCTCTAAGCGCAGACGCTTAGCAGGATCTCTATCCTGTCCATAATAAATAGCGATCCAAGCCCACTCCTTCTCAGTATGCTTTGATGCGTCACTGACAATCTCTGCGGTTGCTTTTGTTCCTACGAATTTGAAAGAAATAGATGTCGCAGAATATCCCAGATAACGAATACCCTCTCGATAAATAGTTCTACCCGTTACACTAACATGCTTCTTATCTGCCTGAAATTTCATTCTTTCGCCTCCATAAATACACATTTTTCTTAGTCATGACCGGCAATATACAATATTGCTTTCATAATTTCATTTTTACCGGATCACTCTACGGTAACTACTTTTGCTAAGTTTCTTGGTTTATCAACATCCAATCCACGATCCATCGATACGTAATATGCCAGCAACTGCAATGCCGCTGCTGCCGGGAATACCATAAACTCATCCGCCATATCCGGTAATAATAATACATCTGCATATTCTGCATCTGCCATTGAAATACTTTCGCGTACAAACAATACAACACTTGCACCACGAGACTGCACTTCACGAATGTTAGATAATTCTTTATCTTTTAGCTTTTCCTGTGTGACAACAGCAACGACCGGTGTATCTTCTGTGATCAGAGCGATCGTACCATGTTTCAATTCACCAGACGCATATGCCTCTGTATGAATATAGGAAATTTCCTTTAATTTTAAAGCTCCCTCCAGCAAGATAGAATAATCCAATCCACGGCCAAGCATAAATGCATCTTTTGCCTCTAACAGCTTTCTGGCAATTTTATGGATGTCGTGTTTCTTATTCAATACTTCCTTTAACTTGGCAGGAATCTGAAGCATATTGTCAACATACTCTTTCTCCGCCGCATCGTCGAAAATACCTCTTACCTTTGCCATGCGCCCAATTAAGAGCATTAATGTTTCTACCTGTGTCGTATATGCTTTCGTACTTGCAACCGCGATTTCCGGACCGGCTACCGTATACATGACATAATCACTCTCTCTGGCGATAGAGGAACCCTTAACATTAATAACCGCAACACTCTTGGCACCTTTTTTGCGCGCATACTTCAGTGCTTCCAAAGTATCGATCGTCTCACCGGACTGTGAAATTGCTAATACCAGTGTTTTCTCATCAATGACCGGATTGGAGTACATAAACTCAGATGCATACTCTACATCCATCAGCATTTGTAATTTTGACTGAACGATCGCTTTGGCGATCAATCCGGCATGCATAGCTGTGCCACAAGCAACAACACAAATTCGCTCACAATTCTGCAAAACATCATCCGGCACACCATCAAAGGACAAGTCAATATGTCCGTCAACAATACGATGATCTAATGTTGCCTGCAATGCCTCCGGCTGCTCCATAATTTCCTTTTCCATATAAAATGGGTATTTACCTTTACCATCACGGCTGGTATCCCAATCAATCTCCAAAAACTCTGTCTTCTGCTCTTTGCCCTTCAGGTCAAACACTTTAATATCGTCTTTGTGCAGCTCAACGATCTGATACTCCGGCACAACCATATATTCCGTAGCATGAGAGCCAAGTGCTGCAACATCAGATGCTAACATTGTGCCGTCCTCGGTACGTGCAGCCACGATCGGACTGACGTTACGGATTGCATAGATCACATCCGGTATATCATCAAAAATAATAACTAATGCAAATGTTCCCTTTAAATGCTTTACCGTTTGTGCAATTGCTTTATGCGGATCTCCATCGTAGTAACGGTTCAAAACACCGGCAACCACTTCTGTGTCCGTCTCTGACTTCAGATCTTTGCTCAACATAAAATGATCACGAAGCTCTTCGTAATTTTCAACAATTCCATTATGAACTAAAAGCACATTACCCTGACGATGTGGGTGCGCATTCTCGTCACTGACACCACCATGCGTTGCCCAGCGTGTATGACCAATTCCACAAGTAGCCTGTTTCTTGTCATTCTCACATACTTTGCGCAGATCAGCAACGCGGCCGGCACATTTACGCAACTTCGTCCGTCCTGTCTCAGCATTGATCGTTGCAAGACCGGCACTATCGTAACCACGATATTCCAACAATTCGAGAGCATCCAACAAAAAGTCCGTCACCGGACGTGCTCCATTATAACCAACAATTCCGCACATAATTTCCTCCGTTCTACTGCCAAATCGGCAGATTCCACCTGTTACTGCGACGCCTCCCGCACTGCCAACAATATCCTGCAGCATTATCGGTGCATTTCCACACTCTTCACTGTTATCTGCAGCATCACCGGTGCATTTGCAGACTTCATCCTGTGCCCATGCGGTTCTGCGTCGATTGCCTTCTAAGAACAATCATCGCAAACGAAGGATCTGTAATCTCCACTGTATTGAATTTGTTTTGCAGTCACCTGCATATTTGCCAATACATAACGCACTGGAGCGTGCGAAGAGACATCCGCCGAAATTTCGATAATCTCTTTCCTCGTCAGCCTGATTCGTGCAAATTTATACTTTTGTGCACAAAACTAGGCTCTGGCGCTTAAAATTTGTGTATTTTTGTTACAGAACTCTACATTTTACGATTTAGTCTCTTCGTACAATATAAGGTCTAAAAGCCTTTTTGTCAAGGTAAACTTGCATCTGTGGCACTTTCACATTATAATATATGCTATTATTTCGGCAATGACCTGTTCAGAGGGTATTTCAAATGAATACTGAAAATACCTTTGCAAATAACACAGATATATTGTTGCCGTCACTTGAACTAAAACAATATTTTATACAGAAACGGAGATAATTATGGCAAAAAATACAGAATACGAATTTGAAGAAACTATGGTTACGTTAACCGATGAGGATGGGATTGATAAAGACTTTTACGTGGATGAAATCTACGAGGTGGACGGCCGGCTCTATGCTGCTCTGATTCCGGGTTTTGTGGAAAACATTACAGAATATTATGTGTTCCGCATCAAAGATTTAGGAAATGATGATTTTGAATTAGAAGATATTAATGATGAAGAAGAGTACGATGCCGCAGCAGATGCCTACGAGGAACGTCTGGATGCGAGGGCTTGGAGCGAAAGCATGAAATAACATAAAACTGCCTTAGAAATCACAGGATTTTCTGTAATTTCTAAGGCAGTCTTTTTTGTTCTTCTACCGAGACTATCTCTCATTCTTTGTATTGTGTATTACACAATGCAACCTCGGCTTAGTATTCTTTCATAAGGATTAATCCTCATATTGATCGTTGTAGATGATAGCTGTTTTAACATGCTCTGCTGTTTCCGCATCTTTTAACGCCGTAATGATTTCTGCTGCAAACTCAATACACGTTCCCATTCCGCGACTTGTGATAACCTTGCCATCACGAACAACCGGCTTCTTAACATACTGACCGCAGATCAACTGATCTGCAAAACTTGGATAACAAGTTGCCTGATGATCTTTCAAAATCCCCAGCTCACCAAGCACAGTAGGTGCTGCACACACCGCTGCAACCCATTTTTCTTCTTTTGCAAATTGCTGCAATTGCTGGCACAGTGTATCGCAGGCACGTAAATTCGGTGTTCCCGGAATACCACCCGGCAAAATCAGCATCTGTGCCTCTGCGAAATCTGCCTCATCTAATAATCTGTCGGCGGTGATGCATACTCCATGTGAGCTCTTTACCACTCTCTGATCCCCGATCGCCACCATGTCAATATCAATCTTTGCACGGCGAACCATATCTACTACCGTCAACATTTCAACTTCTTCATATCCTTCTGCTAAAAAAATAAGTGCTTTTGCCATATTCCCCGTCCTTTCTATCCTAAAAAGAGCAAAACCAGCGTTTTGCTCTGCAAGAATTGCTGACGCAATTCTTGGTGACTTCCCTCTCGGTTACGAGCATTTTCCTATATCCTAAAGAGAGCAAAACCAGCGTTTTGCTCTGCAAGAATTGCTAACGCAATTCTTGGTGGCTTCCCTCTAGGTTACGAGCATTTTCCTATATTGTAAAAAAAGTGAGAATTTCACAGAAATCCTCACTTCCTCAACAGAGCTGCTAACGGGAATTGAACCCGTGACCTCCGCCTTACCAAGGCGACGCTCTACCGACTGAGCCATAGCAGCACTCAACAATCCATATTATATAATAGCGCCTCTAAATTTGCAAGCAAATTTTTCATTTTCTCTGTTTTTCATTTTCTCTGTTTTATAAGCCCCGTTTATACGTTTTCTATCATGTCCCCGAACACTGAAGTGAAAAGCTTATTTTCACCTTAAAGAGCAAAGCAGATTAATTTCCTTCTCTTTTATCTTCAGCAGCCCTATTGCAGTATTTCATGCAGCTTTTGGATGAGAAGAAGGCGTCATCACCTTAGTATCGTCCGCAATTTAGTCTTGATCCGCTGCAATGCGTTGTCTATTGCTTTCGGTTGCTTTTGCATATATCTGGCAATCTCCTGATAAGTCATACCACGCAAAAACAACGATAGAACTTCTCGTTCCATTCCACTCAAAACACTAAATAAGCGTTCCTCTATATCACCGGCTTCTTCTCTGTCAATAATAATGTCCTCTGGATTTTGATGCAGACCTGCCGACACACGATCCAACAGCTTGACGCTGTCCAGTCCCTGTTCATTATCGCTATCACTGGCTGAATCAATTGAAATATAAGTATTAAGAGGCCCGTTTTTTTTACGATTGGACTTTTTGACTGCAGAATACATCTGCCGATTAATGCAATGACTGGCAAATGTCTCAAATGCAGCGCCTCTACATTCATCATAGCTTACGACTGCCTTGTACAGGCCAATCATCCCTTCCTGTATTAAATCGTCCTCATCGCCATCCAATAAAAACAATGTTCGCGAAAGCCCTCTAACGAGTCCTTTATATTTAGCCAATACATACTCCATAGCCTCATCATTACCATGTTTTGCACTGGCAACCACTTCCTCTATTGTCTGCTGTTCATACTCTCTCATACTACACCCCGTACTTACCTCACATTCACCCAATACGATTTGCTTCTGCAAATGTGCCTACTTTATACCTTAACATGCCCCTGGCTATAACACACTTACTTCTATATTCTTAGCGTTCCTCTGGCTATAACGCGCTTACTTTATGCCATTAATGTACCTCTGGCTATAACGCGCTTATTTTATGCCCTTTGTGATCCGCTGGCGCACGATTTCATATGATAAAATTCCCATCGCTACCGAAGCGTTTAATGAATCAATATCACCCTGCATCGGAATGGATGCCGTAAAGTCGCAGTTTTCTTTCACTAATCTGCTGACACCATCGCCTTCGTTACCGATCACAACACCGATCGGTCCGGTCAGATCAAGCGAATACATCGTCTCTCCTGACATATCTCCACAAACAAACCACATCCCCTGTTTCTTGAGTTCTTCCATGGTTTTGACCAGATTCGTTACCTTTGCAACCGGAGTATAATGAATCGCTCCTGCAGATGCCTTTGCCACAGTGGCAGTTAAACCAACAGCTCGTCGCTTAGGAATGATGACACCATGTGCACCTGCCTGGTTAGCAGTACGAATAATAGACCCCAAATTGTGTGGGTCTTCTATTCCATCCAATAAAATAACGAACGGTGCTTCCCCCTTCTGTGCCGCACGATCCATAATTTCTTCTACTGTGCTATACTCATAAGCCGCCAAATGTGCAATAACTCCTTGATGCTTACCTGTCTCTGATAATTGATCCAAGCGTTCTTTCTTGACGAAATTGACAACGGTACTCTGCTTTTTCGCTTCACGCAAAACGGTTTGAATAGGGCCATCCTTGCAGCCTTCTAAAACAAATATCTTATCAACGGTTTTCCCTGCACGAAATGCCTCAATTACTGCATTACGCCCTTCTATTGTTAATTCTTCGTATGCCATATGTGTCTTCCTTCCTATATAATTTAACAATTTACACTACCGTACCAAAACAATTTAATTCACTTCGATCATGCGAGTGCATTATTTGTGGGGCATCTGATCTGCTTCGATCATGCGAGTACATTATTTGTGAGGCATCTGATCTGCTTCGATCAGACCATCGTGCAACAATTTCATAGCTCGCTCCATCTGGTGCGTCAAATACCAATAACCAACCAACGCTTCAAACCCGGTCGCTACACGATAATCCACAATAGACGCATTCTTTGCAGAAGTTGCTGACTTGGCGTTGCGTCCCCGACGATAATATGCCACTTCCTCCTCAGTAAGCTTGTCCTCTAAAATTTTCATGAGCTTAGCTTGGGCCTCTGCTTTTACAACAGAACTAGTCATTCTATGAAAATTTTTGACATGACCAGCACCCAGATCAATGACTATCGTCCGAATGATCAAATCATATACTGCATCCCCAATATATGCAAGTGCTAATGCGGAATACTGGCTTGGCTGCAGTTTACTTTTTCCAAAGGTGTCCTGAATCTCGTTAAAAATATCCTGATATTCCTTCTCCAATCTTAGTCTCCTTTTTTATATAGCGTAAACTAAAACGACCCCCATTTACATAGTGCAAATGAGGGTTACTAGAGGCGACTACCGGATTTGAACCGATGATCAGGGAGTTGCAGTCCCATGCCTTACCACTTGGCTAAGTCGCCATATATGACTCCAACGGGATTTGAACCCGTGTTACCGCCGTGAAAGGGCGATGTCTTAACCGCTTGACCATGGAGCCATCTTGCTAGACAATTTTTGTCTGACAACGAATAATATACTATCATATAATTTACAAGAATGCAAGTGTTTTTTTTATTTTTTTTAATGAACCAAAAATGAAATTTCAAATTTCTACGATTTCTACATTAAGGTTCCTACATTATTCCTACATTAATTATGTTTTTCCATTGCATACACAGACCTAATATGCTATAATTATCAAGATCAAGTGAAGTTTTAATCTGCGACACTGAGGGTCCGTTCTCAAGTACCGCAGAAATTTGTAGAGAAACTCTACAGGTCACAAGCATAAAGATGTTTACTTCTCCGTAACATCTTTATGCTGCAATGACTGTGGTCTTACCGGCTGATGTAAAAACCCTACACACATCGGAGGCCATCCCTGTTCAATGACTCTCACATCTCGTTTTACAATCTTACCGGTCAACTTCATTACTGGGTTCTCTTTCTTTTCCATAATAATCCTCCATTTGTTAATACTACAAGCACATTGTTCCATAATGTTTCACATTATTTCCTGACGAAGTAATTTGGCCAAGATTACCGTCAGCGCACATAGGATAATTGCCGATGCAATAAATATGTGCAGAATCCCTGACAATAGATACAGACAGCTTGCAATCAATACTTCTGTCAATATTGCTACATAAACACCTTTTCGACAATCAGACATCTCTTCCTTTGACAGATTGAGATTGGGATGATTAACCGGTGAAAATATAAACAATACACAAATGCTGATTATCACTAGAAAAATCATTACAATCGGGTGTGTTTGAAGAAAAGGCGCTATCCATCTGACTACTGCCAATAGCATCGCAATCGTTCCTACCAAACAACCAAGCAAGGTTTTCGCATGATATCCGCCAGAGTACTGCCGTATCCCTTTAAAAGCAACAGCGTATATTAATCCCTCCAGTATGTTATGCGTCCATAAACATACCATCGCTAGCAAGGTATACGTAATGACTTGCTCTGCTCGTATTGTCAAAGCATAAATATATTCATCACGTTTCTCGCTTTCCAAAATTTCCTGACCTATCATCCGATCCACAAGTTTGGTTATCATGTGTGTCCTCCATCTGGACAATGTGCATCTCAAAGTTACATTTTCACTTTAACAAATCCATTGCGAATTTCAATGTCCATGTAAAAATTCGACTATTTCATGTAAAAATTCGACTATATTTTTTTATGAAAAATTTTAAAATATGTCTTGACAAATCTTTTTCAGGTTAAATCTCAACCGAGAACTCCATGTCGACAACATAATTATTTAGTGTTAAAATAGTCAGGGATTCCATCTTCTCATATACTGAATTATGCACATTTGGAATCAAAGATTAAAAACGGAAAGTGAGGCGAAGAATATGAAGAAGCAGCATAGGCGTTGGATCAGTCTGTTCCTCGTTTTGGTGTTTATCCTCAACGGTATTTTTCTTGATGTTCCCGAACTGCATCAAGCTGCATCTCAGTTCACATTCGCCAATCACAAAGTTGTTTTTTCAGATCAGGATACGATACTGCATGCCTCGGCAAATATCCTACGAAATGCTGATTTTTGCACAGAAGATCTGCTCGGCATACAATCACGCGACGCCTCCAGTCTGCGTGGTGTAAGAGACGGTCGCAGAAGCAATGCAAAAGTACGAGTATTCTTGTCCTTGGTACATATTTTAGATTCAAAGATTTCCTATATTTCGGAAATGGCAGACTGTACCTGCATTGGCAATATTACCTTTAGCTGCAGGACAATTCTGCGTTATATACAGCGGCAGGATGGTAAAAAGCCGCTTTAATCCACGATAGCGAGTAGCGTAATAAAAAGTCTAGCGTTCTTATTTTTAGATTTATGGAGGATTATTATGAGTATACCATTGTGGATTTTAATTATTATTGGAAGTATTTTTGGAATTGTTTTAACTGGCGGCACGGTGATCGGCTTGATCGCTGTCATTATTTTTAAGATCTACCGCAAAGTTAGATTTGGAATTTCCTTATACGAATAAACAACTATTTATGCCATAACTTATAAAAGAGCAAAGCCTACGTTTTTTGCTCTGCAAGAATTGCTAAAGCAATTCTTGGTGGTATAACACCACATTGTGAGCAGTTTCCTATAAAAAAGTAAAGAAACAGCTGTCCTGCGGATCAAACTGCAGGACAGCCATTCTTTATGTTGCACGTAACATTTCTTTACAGTTTCGCTAAGTCTTCCTGACTGATCAGACGAACATCGCTCGCTTTCAGCACTTCTGCACCTTTCTTAATATCGGTAACACGGAAGATCAAATGCGCCTTACCGGATGTATGCGTGTTAAAAGCATACATATATTCAACATTGATCCCATTCTCGCCAAAAATATCTAACACATTTGCCAGACTTCCCGGCTGATCCGACAACTCAATCGCCATAACATCCTTCGTAGAAGATACATAACCTGCATCTTTTATCACTGTGGATGCATTGTAGACATCATCAACGATCAATCGAACGATACCAAAGTCCTGCGCATCCGCAACCGATAATGCACGCATATTAATATTATTTTCACGAAGTACATCGGTCAGCTCTTTTAATTTACCCGGCTTGTTTTCCAAAAATACAGAAATCTGCTTAACCATCATAGTGGACACCCCCATTCATTTTTACATTATTTATACAAATTTCTCTTATCGATAACGCGTACCGCCTTACCTTCACTTCTTGTAATTGTTTTCGGATTTACAAGAGTTACTTTCGCATAAATACCAAGCATTGCTTTCAATGCAGTTACCAATTCCTTCTCCTTTGCCGTAACTTCGCTCATGCTGTCTGAGAACATCTCCGGCGTCATCTCCACCTGTACCTCGATCGTATCACTGTTGTTGACACGATCAACGATGATCTGATAATTTGCCGCATATCCTTTATTCATCAATACCGTTTCGATCTGTGATGGGAATACATTCACACCTTTGACGATCAACATATCATCACTGCGACCCAACGGTTTTGTCATTTTGATATGTGTACGCCCGCAGGAACATTTCTTGCGGCTCAAGATACAAATATCTCTCGTGCGGTAACGAAGCAGCGGGAATGCCTCTTTCGTGATACTTGTAAATACAAGCTCACCTTTTTCTCCATCCGGAAGAACCTCCCCCGTCTTTGGATTGATTACTTCTGCAATAAAATGATCTTCATTGACATGCATGCCGTTCTGCTCAGAACACTCAAAGGCTACACCCGGTCCGGAAATCTCTGTCAGGCCATAGATATCATATGCTTTGATACCAAGTTTTTCCTCAATATCATGTCGCATCTCCTCAGTCCACGCCTCTGCACCAAAGATACCTGCCTTTAACTTAATCTGATCCTGTACGCCTTTCTCATGAATACTCTCTGCCAAATATGCTGCATAAGACGGTGTACAGCAAAGGAGCGTGGATCCCAGATCGGTCATAAACTGAATCTGACGCTCTGTATTACCGGAAGACATTGGGATCGTTAGGGATCCAACTTTGTGGGAACCGCCATTTAAGCCGGAACCACCGGTAAATAATCCATAACCATAGGATACATGCACAATATCTTCTTTGGTACCACCGGCTGCTACGATCGCTCTGGCACAGCAGTCTTCCCATAGATCCAGATCATGCTGTGTATAAAAAGCTACCACACGTCTTCCTGTTGTACCACTGGTTGACTGGATGCGTACACAATCCTTTAATGGCATCGCTAACAGTCCATATGGATACTGATCTCTTAAGTCGTCCTTCTCCGTAAATGGTAATTTATGCAGATCCTCAATGCCATGAATATCTTCCGGTTTGATCCCTGCCTCGTCCATTTTATTTTTGTAGAATGGAACATTGTCGTAGATGTGTTTCACCTGCTTAACAAGTCGCTCACTCTGCAGTTTCTTGATTTCTTCTACCGGCATCGTTTCGATTTCCGGCTGAAAATAATTTTGTGCCATGGTATTCACCCATTCCTCTCTCATATTGCAAGTTCGGGAGCTTCCCCTCCCAAAACTTGCTTTGCGAATTTCCTTCGCATTGTAAACCGCTAATATATCTTTATTCTAGTTGCGTCCCAGCATAAACGCTTTCTTGTTCATCTCCAAGAACTTCGGCGGTACACACGCTTCCAAAGACGCCAGCCAAGCTTCCTCGCTGATCTCCGGGAAGTAACGTGATACTCGTCCCATAAGCACGATATTTACCGCTTTTGGACTGCCTGCCTCCATAGCAAGAGACAATGCATCCATATCATCAATATCCGCCCCGGCAGCTTTCATCTTTTCGATGAGATTCTCCGGATACTCTGCTGCTCCCGTGATAACCGGCATCGGGTCGATTTCCTGATCAGAAACGACAATCTTGCCGCCTTTCTTGAGATAGTTCATGTATCTGGCTGCCTCTAATTTTTCAAAAGAGATAATAACATCTGCTTGTCCTTTGTCAATGATCGGTGAATACACTTTGTCACCATAGCGCACATATGTTACAACGCTTCCTCCGCGCTGACTCATTCCGTGTACCTCAGATACTTTTACATCATAATTTTGACTGAGAAGTACATGTCCTAAAAGCTTGCTGGCAAGCAGAGAACCCTGACCACCTACACCTACGATCATAATATTTTTCGTCATTTTTGCGTCCTCCTATTCCGTAATTGCATCAAATTTGCAAAGCTGTTTACAAACGCCGCAGCCAACGCAAAGTGTGTTGTCGATCTGCGCTTTGCCGCCCTTAATACTAATTGCCGGACAGCCAAGCTTCATGCACATTTTGCAGCCCTTGCATTTGTCTTTATCAACATTCAAAGGAGGTTTTACCTCAACATATTTGAGAAGTGCACATGGCCTTCTGCTGATGATCACAGATGGCTCAGCGGCAGCAAGTTCTTCTTTGACTGCCTTATCACATGCTTCCAGATCGTATGGATCAACGACACGAACGCGGTTAAAGCCCATCGCCTTGCAAAGTGCTTCAAGATTGATCTTACCTGCCGGATCGCCCTTGATGTTGTAACCGGTCGTTGGATTCTGCTGATGACCTGTCATTCCCGTAATGGAATTATCTAAGATAATAACTGTTGAATTGCTCATGTTATAAGCAATGTTAGCAAGTCCGGTCATTCCGGAATGCATGAATGTAGAATCTCCGATCACGGCAACGGTCTTGCCTTCAGATTCTTCGCCACGCGCTTTATTAAATCCATGGATCGAGCTTATGGATGCGCCCATACATGCTGTTACGTCGATTGCTGACAATGGCGCAACTGCTCCTAATGTATAACATCCAATATCACCCATAACGGTACATTTGTTTTTGGATAATGTGTAGAACATTCCTCTATGAGGACAGCCCGCACACATTACCGGCGGTCTGACCGGGATGTTTTCATCCAAAGTCAGGCTTTCCTCTACCGGGATACCCATCTTTTCTGCAACCAGATTTTGTGAAAATTCATCTTCTAATGGGAATACGTCTTTACCTGTCACATCCAGTCCTAATTTCTTACAATGGCTCTCGATAATATCATCCAATTCTTCTATAATGAATAATTTGTCTACTTTTTGTGCAAAATCAAGAATTAATTTTTCAGGAAGCGGGTTGATCAGTCCCAATTTTAGGACACTTGCATTGTCTCCGAACACTTCCTTCACATATTGATACGAAGTTGAAGATGTTATAATTCCGATCTTAGTATCACCCATCTCAACACGGTTGAGTGGTGTTGTCTCAGCGTATGCGATCAAGTCTCTGGTACGCTGCTCTACAATTGGATGGCGGCGTTTCGCATTTGCCGGCATCATAACATATTTTGCTATGTCTTTCTTATATTCTTTGAGTGCCGGCTCCACACGTTCGGATGTTTCAACCAAACTCTGTGAATGTGCAACACGGGTACACATTTTCATGAATACCGGCGTATCATATTTCTCAGAAATTTCATAAGCGATCTTTGTGAATGCAAGTGCCTCTGCAGAATCCGAAGGCTCTAACATTGGTACCTTGGCAGCGATCGCATAATGTCTTGAATCCTGCTCGTTCTGGGATGAGTGCATACCCGCATCGTCCGCAACACCGATGATCATTCCGGCATTGATTCCGGTATAAGAGATCGTGAATAACGGATCTGCTGCGACATTAAGTCCTACGTGCTTCATTCCGCAAAAACTGCGTTTTCCCGCTACGGCAGCACCAAAAGCCACTTCCAGTGCTACTTTCTCATTTGGCGCCCACTCACAATAAATCTCATCGTACTTAGCTGCTTCTTCCGTAATCTCGGTACTTGGCGTACCCGGATAACTGGAAGCAACGCCACAGCCCGCTTCATACAGACCTCGTGCAACTGCAGCGTTACCTATCATTAACTGTTTCATTTAGCAGTTCCTCCTTTTTATCTAATGTGCTCTCGAAATAATATGTATGAACTTCGCGAGAGCGCATCCTGCATAATACTGATAATATTTTATCAAAAATTAAGCATAAGGTAAACTACTAATTGTGGGCAAGGGTGTTATTTGCAAAATTGGAACGTCCTAAGGATAAACCACTTTGCTGTGAAATCCTCTATTTGCAAAATTGGAATGCCTCTAGGTCGAATAACTGGCGACGTTCAAAATAGCAAGCTGACCATCCATTATATTCTGACTGTGCGATCAGATAAACCGCATGTCTTCCTGTGACGTTTTGCACTTTTGTACGAAGCGTAGTGCTATCTCGCTCAAACTCTGCCACGCCAATTTCTGTCTGCTCATCGTCGATACAAATATGCAGTTTGCCATGACAGCCTCGCGGATGTACTTTTGCCATAAATGTCATTTCATCTCCGGTAAAATCATCGCCAAAATCAAAATACTTCCAGCCCATTACGCAGCCATCGGTAATATTAGTGATGATTCTTGTAAAAGGATCTAATTCTGTGATGAATGCCGCTGGTTCATCTGCCTCAATTTTCTCTTCCTTTGACTCTGTGTCAACCTTAGGTTCTGCCTCTGACGGCTGCTCCGTTGTATCTGCTTCCTGCTCATTGCGTAAATGCTGGTCTGTGCTTTCAACGTTTTTCTCCAATTGAGCAGTTTTTATCTGTACGTTTTTCAGAACACATACCGTATCTGCCGCCGTTGCTTCATACGGATTCAACGACTCCTCAAATCCAAGAGATGTCATTTCCACGGTTGGGATCGTGCCGTCTTCTAATATCTCGATCCGCTCCACACAGCCCCTGCGCGACATGATCGAGCCATTGGTCATGCGATGATAAAAAATATACCACTGTCCGTTAATCTGGCAGATGGAGCCATGATTATTACCACCCGGATAGTCGGCACCATTATCCACAATATATCCTCGATATGTAAATGGCCCGGTTGGAGAATCCGATGTAGCATATGCAAGCCTGCTGCCAATTTTAGGTGAATAGATCAAATAATAGGTATCTCCTACTTTTCGTGGGGAACAGGCTTCAAAAAATCCATCCTCCGTCTCCGTAACCGGAATAATGTCCGTCTGATAACTTCCATCCACGACTTCATACATATTGTCCCCGTTCAGTTCACACATGTAAGATCCCAAGAATCCACAATACACGTATACTCTTCCGTCATCATCAACCAATACACCCGGGTCGATAAACGTACCGTTGTCATAATGATCCGGTATATTGTACTGATACTGGGACAGCATCATAAATGGGCCTTCCGGTCGGTCACTCACCGCTACACAGCCTTTCGCATCTACAATATATGCATAGAGATAATATTTACCATCTTTCTCTACAACGTCCGGTGCATATAATTCATGTTCTGTCCAAGGTGTATCCGTTGTTTTGCCCTCTTTTGCCTTTGATCGGAAAATATCTCCGTGGCATGTCCAATGACTCAAATCATGGACAGATGCAGACCACACCTTTAATTTGTAATCACAAAATCTTTCACAATCCACACGATCATGTGATCCGTATACATATACGCGATCCCCAAATACTCTTGGTTCTCCATCCGGGATATACTCCCAAGATGGTAAATAAGGATTTGCCATAGTTAACCTCCGTTCTGTTCTTCGATAGGATATTCGGTGCAACTGTTAGTTTGCTCTCGCATCGTGATATTTATTTTGACGAGAATAACTTTTCATTGTAAAATTACTATGATGCAAACGACAAATATCGTTCGGCCATAACCCTATTACTGTGTGTATTATACAAAAAGAATGTTTGTGGTTCAATAGAACAAAAAGACGTATATCTTTCATTTTCAGACTTGCGAAAATGGTTATAGAACCATGGAGTAATGTTTTTGTTTTCAGCACAGAGACAGTGTGGAACATCAGAACGGGGGGATAGAACCATGGAGTAATGTTTGTATTTTCAACGCAGAGACAGTGCGGAACATCAGAACGGGGGGTATAGAACCATGGAGTAATGTCTGTGTTTTCAGCGCAGAGACAGTGTGGAACATCAGAACGGGGGGGATAGAACCATGGAGTAATGTTTGTATTTTCAACCAAAAGAAACGTGCTGAAGATAGAATGGAGATTTCGTATGGATTTTTTTTTGAATTGGTTTACAGAGGATGAAACATTTCCTTTTTTTATACAATATGGAACACATGACGAAGATCTGTGTCTACATACACATGCCGATTTTTCAGAGCTTGTGATCGTGCTGAGCGGCACCGCCACACATGTGGTGGACGGAGAAGAGTATCCAATCCGTAAGGGGGATGTTTTTGTGATCAGTAATAATACTGCACACGGCTATAAACACCCCAAAAATTTTCATATATGTAATATCATGTTCCACCTGTCCTATTTTTTGGACTATCAAAGTGATATTAAAACAACGGCAGGCTTTCATGCACTTTTTGTCATTGAACCCACCTTAACCAAAACCCAAGGTTTTAAACGACAATTAACGTTGAACTTAGCACAATATGAAGAAATCCACACGTTGATCGTTTCACTCAAAAATGAATACGAAACTAAGCTCCCCGGCTATCAGACAATGATCATCAGTCTGCTCTCACAGCTTTTTACTTCGTTGTCACGTTTTTATGACGTGTCCCAAAAATCTGACAGTAAAGAGGTTGTTTCCATCGCAAATACTATTGCTTATATGGAAAATCATTACAATGAAGATTTATCCATCGAAGAACTGGCACAGTATTCCGGATTGTCCTCCAGACATTTCCGCCGGATCTTTCAGCGCATATACAGCATTAGTCCTACAAAATATATGACGATATTGCGCATTCAGGCCGCTATGAAAGCTCTGCAAAATCCTCATCTTTCGATCACAGAGATCGCTTTACTCTGCGGTTTTTCAGACAGTAATTATTTCTCAAGAAAATTTAAGGCTGAAACAGGAAAAAGCCCGCTGGAATACCGTAAGTATATCCAGGGACTTTCTAATTCCAGTATAACGATTTAACGACCGGCACGTCACGCAGGTCCGGATGAACAAATACCCGGCCTGTCACGTAGATCCTGATAAACACATGTCCGGCACGTCACGCAGGTCCTGTTTCAATTTATCGGAAACTTACCCATACAACCGGGTAGATTCCGTTCGGATCCCAGTCGGGCGGAAGATTGTCTTTATATTCTGAAATCGTATCTTCCGGCAATACAAATATTGGATTCTTAACAATATCTTCTTTTTTGGTCTCAACCGTTTGCATACCGGCACGTTTTTTTGCCGTAATTTCTTTTCCCATCATTACCTTTTCACGATCACTAAAATTAGCACTCGTAAATTTTCCATTCAGGAACTCTGTCAATTTCTTGCCTTTTAGATTCTCGCCCTCTTTTCCGGATGGCAATTCCTCCTTACTCAGCGGTGTACTGCGAATCAACATCGCTTTTTCCCCTAACAGAGCTTTATCCAATACCATCCAGCGCATTCCGGCATAGTATACTTTAGTTCCAATCTCTGCCTTACGCATAAAGCGTTTTTGGTAACGGGTTGTGCGGTGTTCTGCATCTGCATATGCACCAGCCAAACGATATACCTTCATTGCTTTCTTATGGTGATTATCATCGTCATATTTCTTGGCGATCTTGTAATAACAGGATTTCTTCATTGTTCCTACACCCGGCAAATATTCTACCTGATCATAAGAATTGATGGCAGCTTTGTAATCGCCAAGCATTTTATGCCCAAAACCTTTTACGATATACGACAATGGAGTTACCATGATCACCGTACAGATAACAACAATTACTGCCAATGCAATAGCGCGACGCTTATACACTTTGCGCGTTTCAATCTTGCGAATCCCCGCATGGCAAGCTTTGTCTCCTGCTTCTGCTTTATCTGCATATGCTGCAAATTTCTTTAATCTCCGATACTCACTATTTGCAGCAATGTAGTCACTCTTTGTTTTTGCTTTGTCATACATATCTTTCGCCGTCTGTAAGGTTTTCTCGCAACCTTCACGTTCTATCTGATCTGCCTTATCTGCGCACTGCTTACGACGCTTCCTGGCATCCTCATAATCTCCCAACTCCTCAAACATGGCGGCTGCGGAGCGAAGCGACGTTACCGCTCTCTCAAATCTCTCGACACAGTCGATTGCATCCATCAGTTCTACGGCAGTATTATATTTTTCCTCTTCCGGAGAGGGACCTGTCTTAAAAATGTCCTCTTTACTAAGTGCCATATTTTCCTCCATTCATTTCGTTACTTCCAAAACGGTTCTCTGCAAAGTTGGCTGCTTTTCGAAGCCACTTTCTATATCGTTTGTTTTCTCCAAACTACTCTCTGCAAAGTTGGCTGCTTTTCAAAGCCACTCGAACTTCCTTATTATACAATACCTTGCGCATCTTTACACCCTTTTTTTAATTTTTTCCCGGGAAAGTTTATTTTTGAGTTAATTAATGATCATTTCCCACACTGTTCGCATAATGCTGTCATTTCTGACTGTTGACAGATTCCACTGTTCGCCTGCTGCTGTTATGTCTGACTTTTGGCAGATTCCACTGTTCACCTGCTACTGTTATGTCTGACTTTTGGCAGATTCCGGAAATATCTCGTCCAAGAAACGCGACGGATCAGTTTCATGATGAAGTCTGGTCTTTACATAGCTCATAATTAGCTTTGTTTTTGCGCGCGTCATTGCAACATAAAAAAGTCGTCGTTCTTCTTCCACATCTGCATCCAAAACCGCTTTGTTGTGAGGGGCAACACCTTCATTGACATCCGGAAGAAACACGATTTCATATTCCAATCCTTTGGCACCATGCATTGTCAATAGCTGTACCGCATCTTCTTTGGTTTCGTATTTTTTGTTTTCTTGCTCCTGCAGCGCCTCGCCATATTGTTTTATATAGTCAAACCATGCCTCCGTGGTCTCACACGCTCTCGCATCTTCCTGCAATTCATCTAATATATCAAACATATCCTCAGCGCGGATTCCCCGGTACTCTGCATATTCTCGAATATATTCATCGTAACCGATTCCCTTACGAATAAAATTAATGGCAGCATATGGTTTTAGCGACACCAGCATGGCAAGGTCTGATTGTAATTGCTCAATACGGTCAACCATCCAATCTTTATCTTCATAAAATAATTTTAATTCTTCAAAATCTGCATAAGTTTCCGTAAAAGCATTCCGATGTACATAGCGTTTTGGTCGATTAATGATACGCATCACCTTACTTCGCTCCCTTGCCCCTTGCGCCACCTCGATATAGGTCAATATATCTTTTGCGATCCAGTGCTCATATAAATTTGGCAAATGCTCCTTTAATTCAAAAGGAATGTTATACTCCATCAGCTTTACCGTCAGTCCGCGCGCCTGAGGATTGGTTCGAAACAGTACTGCCATTTCCCTGTACAAAACTCCCTCTTTACGATACTCCAAAATCTGCTGCCGTATCGCTTCATTTTGCTCAGCACTTTTTTCATAACAAAGGTTCTCGACCTCAGCTCCCGCCTCATGCGCTGCGAGGATGTCCTTTGGCAAACGATTTTGATTATGGGCGATCAGATTCCCTGCCGCTTTTACAATATTGGCACTGCAGCGGTAGTTTACCCCCAGCTTACATATTTGTGCGTTTTTATAATCCGCCAGAAATTGCTTCATAATATCCGGTCGTGCTCCTCGGAATCCATATATAGATTGATCGTCATCTCCTACTACAAAAAGATGGTTTTTCGGCTGCGCCAACAGTTTAACTGTCTCATATTGGACACGATTAATATCTTGAAATTCATCGATCAAAATATATGGATATTTTTGCTGCCACAGTGCGCGAATATCCGGCCGCTGTTCCAAAAGTTCGTAGCAATATACCAGCATATCATCAAAGTCAATAAGCCGCTTCTTCTCTAAGCAATGTTGATATTTCGTAAATATCTGTCGAAATGTATCCCCCGGACAGATCGGCGAATAATAGTGCTCCAGCTCTATCCGCTCTCCTTTCACACGACTGATCTCCGCAGTCAGATCCACCAGAAACTCATTTTCATCCTGTATTTCTAATCTGCTTTCAGCAACCAGATCCCGCAAAATACGATACTTCATCTCGTCACGTATAATGTTATCTGCACTATAATGATAAGCATATTTTAATATCGTAAAGAAAACCGCATGAAATGTTCCAAATTGAACACCTCCTTTGCCTCCCTCTGCCAAATAGCGCTGCTTCATCTCAGCAGCAGCCGCTTTCGTAAAAGTAATGACTAAAATATTGCCGGGAGCTACATCATGCTCATTAACCAATCGTTTGATACGCTCTGTAATTGTATATGTCTTTCCGGAACCAGGTCCCGCCAAAACTAACATCGGTCCGGCAAAATGCGATACAGCAATTCTCTGCTCTTCGTTTAGTTCCCTCATAATCCTCCTACTCAATAAAAGGGCAACGCATTAACGTTGCCCCTGTATGAATTACTTTTGATCTTCTATTCTTCATCTGCTGCCTCGCTCAGCATTTCGATTCCCTTACGGATACGTGCAAGCGACTCCTCTTTTCCAAGGATTTCCATAATCTCATATGCACCGCCCGGTGTCATCTGTTTGCCGGAAACTGCAGTTCGAAGTGGCCACAGTACACGACCATTTTTCAACTCTTTTTCTGCGATATAGGCTTTGCATACTTCCTCAATCTCATCAATTGAGAAATCTGTCATTGCCTCCAGTCGTGGTAACATATCTTGCAACACTTCCAATGAATTCTCTGTGTTGGTCTTCATCTTCTTGTGTGTATACATCGCTACATCATACTCTGGTAATTCCTCAAAGAAATCAATCTTCTCTTTGATATCTGGAAATACTTCAATACGCGTCTTCAGCAATTCAGCGATCTTCTTAAGATCGTAATCTTTCGTCACCACTTCTTTAACAACCGGAAGAGCATGCTCCATATATGCATCCATATCCATTGCCTTGATATATTCACCGTTCATCCAACGCAGTTTTACAATATCAAAAACAGCCGGAGATTTACTAATATGATGGTAATCAAACACTTCCTCTAGCTCTTTCAGTGAGAAAATCTCTCTGTCTTCTGTCGGACTCCAGCCCAGTAACGCAACAAAGTTAATGATTGCCTCTGGCAAAAATCCCTGATCCAACAAATCTTCTACAGATGAATGTCCACAGCGTTTTGAAAGCTTTTTATGATTCTCATCTGTAATGGTTGGACAATGTACATACTCCGGCACTTCCCAGCCAAACGCCTCATACAGACGATTATATTTTGGAGCAGATGAAAGATACTCATTGCCTCGCACTACATGAGTGATCTCCTGCAAATGATCGTCTACAACATTCGCAAAATTATATGTTGGATAACCATCTGTCTTGATCAAGATCATATCATCAAGTTCTGCATTATCTACCTCAATATCGCCGTAAATGGCATCATGAAAGGTCGTTGTTCCCTCTGTCGGATTGTTCTGACGAATAACGTAAGGAATCCCTGCGTCAAGCTTTGCCTGAACTTCTTCTTTGGAAAGATGCAGACAATGCTTATCATATTTTGCAATTTCCTTGCCATCTTCTGTTTTACTGGATGCTCTCAGCTCTTCCAAACGCTCTTTCGTACAGAAGCAGTAATAAGCCTCTCCTTTTTCCACCAATTGTTTAGCATAGTTCAAGTACACACCTGTCTTCATACGTTCACTCTGCACATATGGACCATAACCACCATCTTTGTCTGGTCCTTCATCGTGCTGCAATCCGGTAAGTTTCATTGTATTATAAATGATATCCAACGCTTCCGGCACAAAACGCTCCTGATCGGTATCTTCAATACGAAGCACAAACGTTCCATGTTCATGGCGTGCGATCAGATACTCATACAATGCGGTTCTCAAATTACCTACATGCATGCGTCCTGTTGGACTAGGTGCAAATCTTGTTCTTATCTTGCTCATTCTTTTCTGCCTCCTGAATTTTGTCTTTCTGCTTCTTTTTCTTATTCTGCGGAAGAGGAATGTCTGCCACATACTTAAACAATTCACATAAATCTCCATACGCACGATAGTTGGCGCGATCATCACCTACCATCTCGTGAGTATTTAACAGAAGCATTTTATCGCCTTTATAGTATTTCGTCAAATTTAAACACAACGGAGATCTTATTGATGTTCCAACGATCAGTAAAAGATCAGCGTTTTCTACAGCATTTGCTGCAGCCGATATTTTGCCATTGTCTACCATTTCGCCTAGCAAAGTAAATCCGGGCCGCAATGGCACACCACACTTCGTACATGACGGTATTCCTACCGCATGTCGTATAAAGTCTGATCCGTATACTTTACCACAGTTTGGACAATAGTTCTTCTCCACAGAACCATGAAGCTCTATCACGTCATCGCAACCAGCCATCTCATATAACGGATATACCGTTCGCTTCACGATCGCATCAAGCTTTCCTGCCTGCTGAAGACGCAAAGCACCTTCGTGTATCGAAGTCGGTTGCAATGCGCAATTTAGTATGATCTCCTTATAATATTGGTAAAATATCTCTACCCTTTTTGACAAAAACATGGATGAAATAATTTCATCATTCGAGTATCCATATTTTTGCTCAATATCATATGCAATATGTTCTGCGCGAACGCCATTTAATCCCGCTGCGCGTGCCACGCCAAGTCCACTGATCAACACAATATGGTCACTCTCTCTAGTCAATTTTCTCATTGCCTTTAATGAAGTTTCCATAATAATCCTCCCTTCTCCCACAGCCCTGCAAATTATGGGGCCGTCAGACACCAATTTGCAATTTTTGATCCGTCTGGATCATTTTTCCCCTAAATACTTACAAATACACTCCACTGTTTGGTCGATGCCAACAAAATCACTACGTATAACCATATCATAGTTATTAAGATTGGTCCATTTCTCTCCTACATGGTAATTGTAATAATTCGCTCGTCTTTTGTCATTTTTCAATATGATATCTGCTGCCTTATCCGGTGCTTCTCCATATTCTGATATCACTCGATCAATTCGAAATTTCATGGATGCTTTCACAAACAGATTGACAATATTGTCCCGCTCTTTGAGAACATAGTCGGCACATCTGCCAACAATAACACACGGTCCCTCATCTGCCACTTTACGAATGACATCCGATTGTGCCAAAAAAATTCTATCATCCAACGATAATCCATTGAATCCAAAATCCTGATTGCCATACACATTGATCCCCATTGCAAGAGAATATAACAGACTGTTTGTCGCTCGATCCTCTGCTTTTGCAAAATTTTCCTCTGCAAAACCACTCTCTTTCGCGGCTCTAGTGATCAATTCATTGTCATAAAATGGAATTCCATAATATTCTGCTACTTTCTGTCCAATCTCTCTACCACCGCTGCCATACTGTCTGCCAATTGTGATTACCTTGTTCATACTAGCACCTCCAATCTCACTGTCTACACCTTCCGCTTCAACCAGAGTATTTCAAGATCATTCTGCAGAAATTATGCTCGGAATTGATGTCTGAATATTAACATCCGCATCATAATCCACGCCTTCTATACGAAATCCAAATATTTCGTAAAACTCCTGCCAATACCCATCAATATCCGTTAGTTCTGACAGGTTTTCCGGAGAAATTTTCTCCCAGATCTTTTTAACCTCCTCTTGAACCTCCGGTTTCATTTCATAATCATCCATACGGATCAAATGATTCTCATCCGTAGGCACTTCCCCCTCCACGCAAAGTCTGTCATGAACAAGTCGATACATTTGCTCAATACAGCCTTCGTGTAAATTCAATTCCTTCATCACCTTGAATAGAATTGATATATACAACGGAACGATCGGAATTGCGCTGCTTGACTGTGTTACCACCGCCTTATTAACTGCAACATATGCCTCTGTTCCCTGTATGTGTTCATTGATTTTATCTGCTGTGCGATATAGATCCTGCTTTGCCTGACCAATACTTCCATCATAATAGATCGGATACGTAAGCTCCGGTCCAATGTAGGAATATGCAACTGTCTTCGCACCATCCGCCAACACATCTGCTTCCTGTAATGTTTCCATCCAAAGCATCCAGTCCTCGCCACCCATAACCTTGATCGTATCATTGATCTCCTCCTCAGTCGCAGGCGGAATCGTTACTGTGGTGAGTTCATTTGTCAACAAATCAATACTTTGATTCGTAAATTCTTTATCTACTGTTTTCAAAACAGAACGATATGTCACCCCATCCGGAGCCTTACGACGCGGTGCTGCAAGACTGTAGATCACCATATCCACCTGACCAAAGTCTTTCTTGATCAATGCGATCGTCTCCTCTTTAATCTCCTGAGAATACGCATCTCCATTAATTGACTTCGCATAATGTCCATCATTCTGTGCAAACTGCTCAAACGCCGCTGTGTTGTACCAGCCTGCGCTGGCTGTTCTCTTCTCCTTACCGGGCTTGTCAAAAATAACACCGATAGAATCTGCGCCACAAGCATATGTAAGTGCAATTCGGCTTGCGAGCCCATAACCCATAGACGCCCCCAACACAAGTACTTTCTTAGGGCCTTCTGCTTTCGGCTGAGACTTAACATATTCAATCTGTCTTCTCACTGATTCTTTACATCCCTCCGGATGCGCCGTCGTGCACATAAATCCTTTAACTTTTGGCTGAACTACCATTTTTATCCTCCATTTTCTTATCTGTAATGAATCGATCAACATATACATATGTTGAATTATCCTCTCATATATACTTCCCGGTACTACAATAATAGCCTTGCTGTTTCTCCATTCAAATTACGATGTTTTAGGGTTATTATAGCACAAAAAAGATAGTAATTCAATCGTACACGCACTTGCAACATATGTCAAGTAATAATTTTTTTAATTTTTTTTACAACATTTCTCTTTACAAGGAACATTTGTTCTGCTATACTACTAATACCCCAAAAGAAAGGAATTGTTTGTATGAGATCTCGTTACATTACTATCCGCTTGGCAATCTCCACATGTTTGTGCATGATAGCTGTCCTAGGTTGTCTTTTGTCTTTATTTTACAAGGGAACACCTACTGCTTTACGAACTCCCGGAGCAGCTTTTTGTGGACTGAGCAGCTTATTCATTATATATAGGATCATATGCCTGTCACATAAAAGATACATCTTCCGCAAAGGTGTTTATCACTCCCGCGACCTTGACCAGATATCCGGTGCTGATTTCGAGGCACTATCTTGTGATATACTGGTAGCAAACGGTTTCGAATTTGCAGAGAATACACAGGCAAGTGTTGATTTTGGTGTAGATGTTTTGGCAAGACGCGAGGGTATAACTTACGCGATCCAGTGCAAACGTTATGACTCCCCGGTTGGTATTGATGCTGTACAACAGGTCTATGCCGGGCGTGCATATTACGAATGCCATGTCGCAATGGTACTTACCAACCAATATTTTACCGGAAGCGCACGCAAGCTGGCAGATAAAATAGGTGTTGTTCTGTGGGATCGAGATATGTTGGAAGAACTATTACAGTAGTCCAGAAAAGAAGGAGGCTCTTATGCACACATGTAAAGTATCTGTCCGCGACTTGGTGGAATTTATATTACGCTCCGGTGATATTGTATCTTCTTCTACCGGCATCCGAGATACTGATGCTATGCAGGAAGGCACTCGCATTCACAAAAAGCTGCAAAAGCAGATGGGATCACAATACCATGCCGAAGTCCCATTAAAATACACATCCTCTGTGTGCTATGATAACCTTTCGTTTGCAATATCCGTGGAAGGACGCGCTGACGGCATATTCCCGAAAGCTCTACTTCCAAGGCTGTACGATTTTGCTGACTTTTCAAGCGAGATCCCCCTAGAAACCGAGGCCGAGCATACCCATCCGATAATCCCATGCCGCACTATAATTCATGATGATTCCGAGGCACCTACTGACTTTATTGATGAGATCAAGGGCATATATCGTAATGTACACACAATGTACGAGCCCATTGCCGTTCACCGTGCTCAGGCGCTGTGTTATGCGTATATTTATGCCTCGCAGGAACACCTTTCATCCATTGGTATCCGCATCACTTATTGTCATATTCCCACGGAAGATATCCGCTATTTTTATGAAGTGATCACCTATGAGGACCTTCACCAATTTTATGAAACATTATTAACGGAATACGCAAAGTGGCTTGCTTGGCAGATACACTGGCAAGAAGAACGCGATGCCTCTATACGCCCGTTGGAATTTCCGTTTGTATATCGTAACGGACAGGCCGATCTTGTGAAAGGTGTCTACCAATCTATCCTACGACAAAAACGGCTCTATATCGAAGCCCCTACCGGCGTAGGCAAAACAATTGCAACAATATTTCCCGCTGTTAAAGCAATGGGGGAACATTTGACAGGGAAAATCTTTTATCTGACCGCCAAAACGATTACTCGTACGGTTGCTGAAAACACCTTCGCACTTCTGGCCAACCACCATGCAGCCCTCAAAAGTATCACCTTAACTGCCAAAGATAAGATCTGCATTCTAGAGAAAGCAAACTGTCATCCGGCAAATTGCGAACGTGCCAAAGGTCATTTTGACCGTATTAACGATGCCGTATATGATCTTATCACTCACGAATCACAGATCACTCGTGATATCGTAACGCAATACGCCTTAAAGCATGAAGTATGTCCTTTCGAGCTCAGTCTGGATGCTTCTCTTTGGTGCGATGCTGTGATCGGCGACTATAATTATGCCTTTGACCCGGATAGCCACCTCAAACGCTTTTTTTCAGATGGCGCTGCCGCAAGTACAGCGAATCTTTTTTTAGTAGATGAAGCACACAATTTGGTTGACCGTGCCCGCGATATGTACTCTGCAGTTTTGATCAAAGAAGACGTGTTAGAGACCAAACGTCTCCTTAAAACCAAAAGCAAAAAGATCACAGCTTCTTTAGAAAGTGTAAATCGTGCACTTTTAGATCTGAAAAGACAATGTGACGAACTTCTCATCTGCACACTGTCTATGACAGATGCTTTGTTAGGACGCTTACTTCGACTTCAAAGTGTAATGGATGAGTTTTTACAAGATCCCTCTTTCAGTGAGAAAAAATTATCGGAGGAACAATTTAGCCAATTACTGGATTTTTACTTTAACATCCGTTCCTTTGTAAATGTATATGAGTTGGTTGATGAACACTATCTGATTTATTGCGACTATAATGATAACAGCAATTTCTGTGTTCATTTACAATGTATGAATCCATCTGCCAACCTGGAACAGTACCTTGCCATGGGACGCTCCGCTATTTTTTTCTCTGCAACACTGCTTCCTATTCAATACTATAGAGAGCAACTGGCAAGCCGCCCTGAAGATTACGCTATCTATGCCCCATCACCGTTCCCTGGTCACAACCGACTATTACTGGTCGGTCGGGATGTCAGCACTAAATACAGTCGACGCGGAGCTGCAATGTATGCCCGAATTGTAGACTATATATTACGATTTGTGCATGCCAGATCGGGCAACTATATGGTCTTTGTTCCATCCTATAAGATGCTGCAGGATATCTATGATATGATCGCCTCCTCTGATGCCAGTCAAGATCTGACTCTGCTTACACAAAATGCCACAATGGATGAGCAAGAACGAGAAGAGTTTCTGGCGCATTTTTCAGAATCTCCCACCACAACGACTGTAGGATTATGCGTCTTGGGCGGAATATTTAGCGAAGGAATAGATTTGAAGGCAGAACGACTGATAGGTGCTGTGATTGTGGGAACAGGTCTGCCAATGGTTTGCAATGAAAATGAACTCTATCGACAATTTTTTGACGGGGAAATTTCATCATTTTCAACAGGTTCTGAAAACGACGAAGCAACAATAAGAAACACCAGACATGGTTTTTCTTATGCATACCAATATCCGGGCATGAATAAAGTCCTGCAAGCAGCCGGACGTGTCATCCGAACCGAGCAGGACTATGGTTGTATCCTTTTATTAGACGATCGTTTTTTGCAGGGCAGTTATCAATCCCTCTTCCCACGTGAGTGGTTTCCGCATTATACAGTCACCCCTGAGACTATGACTGAACACTTGCTCAAGTTTTGGGAGGCACACAGCACTTAACTTTCCGTCCGTTTGCCAGGAATAATAAACTCCCGTTATCACAAACGGCTGCCCCTGTTTATCCGGAACAACTGTCCCTGTTTATCTGGAGCGACAGTCCCTGTTTATCTAGAGCGACAGTCCCTGTTTATCTGGAACGGCTGTCCCCGTTTATCAAGAGCGGTAATCTCCGTTTATCTTCACATAATCGTATGTAAGATCACAGCCCCATGCCTTAGCAGATGCTTCGCCCTGATTCAAATGAACATGAATATAAATTTCATCTTTGTTCAATATTTTGGCCGCTTCTTCCTCGGAAAAAGCAACCCCTGCACCATTTTTACATACTGCTACTGTTCCGACTTCTGACTCCAACTCTACTGCCACTTTGTCAATATCGAACTCCGCTTCCGCATAACCAATTGCGCAAAGGATTCTTCCCCAGTTAGCATCTTCTCCGAACATAGCACATTTAAACAATGGGGATCGGATTACACTCTTCGCCACAACAATTGCTGTTTCCTGATCCGGTGCGCCATCACAAGAGCATTCTAAAAATTTAGAAGCACCCTCTCCATCTGCTGCCAACATTTTGGTCATATTCTCCATAACAACGTACAATGCTTTTTTAAACAGATCGAAATCAGCATTTTTCTCGGTAATCTCTGCATTTCCGGCTAAACCATTTGCCATAACACTAACCATGTCATTTGTGGAAGTATCACCATCTATACTCAAACAGTTGTATGTAACTTTAACAATTTCTGATAATGCCGCCTGTATCATTTCTCCGGAAATTGCCACATCCGTCGTGATAAAGTTAAGAGTGGTAGCCATATTAGGATGGATCATGCCGCTGCCTTTTGCCATGCCACCTAGTCTACATTTCTTACCATCCAAAAGAAATTCTACTGCAACCTCTTTCTGTACGGTATCTGTTGTCATAATTGCTTTTGCCGCAGCATCGTGTCCATCGATGCTTAATCCCTCTGCGAGTTCATGCATAGCATTTGCAAACGGCTCTACAGACATTGGTGCTCCGATGACACCGGTTGAAGCAACAATAACACGATCTGCTGTAATCCCCAATTCGTCAGCTGTTAACTTACAAACGGCATTTGCCACTTCTACGCCATTGGCATTACAGGTATTCGCATTCTTCGAATTCACGATCACTGCCTGTGCTTTGCCACCACTTTGCGCAAGATTTGCTTTCGTCACCAAAATAGGTGCACCCTTCACTTTATTTTGAGTATATACTGCTGCTGCTGTACATTCCTTCTCACTAAATATCATTCCAAGATCATTTTTTGTTTTTACCGGATTAATACCGCAATTCAATCCATTAGCCGTAAATCCCTGTGCAGCACACACACCATTTTCCACATACTCATACCCAGCATACTCTTTCTTTGTCATTTTGTCCTCATTTCCGCACACATGCTATTCTGACAAATTTATACCACGTGTGCAAATATATAAATCTGCCGACTCAGATAGATGCTGTAATTCAAAGTCGAGTTTAACCACTACTGCACCTATCCGCCATTGTAAAAAGCCATCCCTATAGTAACAGATTCCGCAAAAAAATACCATCCTTTTCCCATTGCAAAAAGGATGGTATTTATAATCTTCCTATAGCGATAAAGATATAATCTAAGGACATGTACTTACCGCAACTAGTCAACTTAATCACAGTTTACTCTTAAAGCGTACATCGTCATAGGCAATGCATGTACCTACCGCATACTAATCAACTTGATCGCAATTACCCGATCGACCTTATAAGTGCATTTCGAATATTTACAACCGGAAAATACTGTATATAAATATTGTCCATATACCATACTTCCACAGGCTCTTGGTGGAATTGTAGTCTTCTTCGTATACGCTTTTTTTGCCACACCGCCTGACGCTGCCGGCGTCGAAAATGCAGGCTTATAGGTACGAATCTGGGACAGATAACCGGACTGTTTGTTGTTTGACTGAGAACTTCTCACCACATACATATAACCATTCGCGTCAAAGGATACGGCTCTCGTTCGATTTGGCATTGCCATATAATATTTACGTGTCAACGATACTGCACCTGTTGTATTGGTTTGTACTACATAGCCATACATTCTCGTTGCAAGCTTCGAATTATAAGCTCCAATCCACAATACATGATCTCTGTATGCCATATAAGAACCATTTGTTGCTATGGAATAAGTTTCATCAAACGCAGCTAATTCCGTGTATGAGTTCCCTGACGCTACCGCTTTTGAGATCATCTCATATGAAAAACGAACAACTTTTTTCCCTTGTGTCAGCCACACATTCTTGCCATCATACGCCATTGCATTAATTTTTGTCTTATTTGGCATAACCAACGTCGTAATATATGATTTTGAAGACCGGCTTAATACGTAGATGACAGATTCATCCTCTCCATTATATGCGTATGCCGATACAAGCATATAGGCACCTGCTGCGCAGCCTCCTTGTGGAAACATTCGATTATTGGCGAAACCTGCTACGTTGGTTGTTTTCATCCCTGGTATAGCAAAGCTTTTCGTATAGTTTGCTTTACGCAAAAATGCATATTTCTTATATGCCGGAGACTTCTTAAACTTTGCTATGCTGGAATACTTTCTTGCACCTTTCGATGTCGCACTTACCGTTATAGTCTTAGCAGCGTAGGCTTGCGAAAGCTCTCCTTCTACCGGAAGACCATTGGCATTCAAAGTATAGGCAGATATCTTAAAGTAATAAGTTTTATTTTGCTCTAAAGATTTTTTAACATATTTGCAAGTACCGGGATTCGTAATTGTTTTTGTTCTTGTATATGTTCCTGTCTTGCTTGTCGCATAGTAAATATAATATCCGCTCGCATCTTTTTGTTCTGTCCAATATAACTTGACGCGCTTAGAACCACCTTTGATCTGTGTTACCTGTGGCGCTATCGGCGCAGTTACTTCTGTAACCTGTGGTGTTGCACTAGGTTCTACTGTAGCCTGCGGTGTGTTGCTCGGCACTGTCGTTGGCTGCTCACTAACCTGCGGTGTGTTGCCCGGCACTGTCGTTGGCTGCTCACTAACCTGTGGTGCATCATCTGGTTTTGCGGTTGGCTGCCCACTAACCTGTGGTGCATCATCCGGTTTTACAGTCGGCTGCCCACTAACCTGTGGTGTGTCATCCTGAACTGCACCCGGCTCTTTCGTAATCTGGGGGCTGGATGCCGGATCTAATTCTGTCTGTGGCGTGGCACTTGACCCTACTCCTGAAGATGCTTCATCTGCAGAAATATGCATGCTATTTGCTGCATACGTCCCGCTCACTATTAATGCTGCTGATAATACAAATGATAATAATCTTTTCATAAATTCTATATTCCTCTTTTCTTTTTGGATGAAAATGTTGAAGACTCTGTAACACTTTCATCTGTTTTTGTAAATATTTCTTCGCCGTCTTTCAACCGCTCCTACCACATTTTCCCTTATATTAACGCTGTTTTTTGTCATTTATATGTTAGCTTTTTCACAGAAAAGTGACAATTTCGACAAATCACCTATACCAAAAAAGCAAAGCCAGCGCTTTGCTTTACAAGAATTGCTAAAGCAATTCTTGGTGATGTCACGCTACATAACAGCATTTTCCTATACCAAAAAAGAGGTACCACAGAAAATTTCTGCAATACCTCTTTCTATTAAGAGCAATATTAAAATTATACTAACTCAATGAGTACCTGCATAGCAGCATCACCCTTACGCTGACCAATCTTCACGATACGGGTATAACCACCATTACCATTGCGCTCAGCATACTTTGGTGCAAGATCATCCAAAACAAATGCTGCAACATCAACAGTCTTAGTACCACTCTTGCGTCCCTGCATCTCTGCCGGAACCTCAGTGATGTTGTAAAGAACCTTCTGCATCTTTCTACGAGCATGCAGTCTGGATGGCTGATCCTTTCTGATCTCCTTCTCTACTTCATCAAACTGTGTTACCTTCTTACCATCAACGACTTCTTTCACACGCTTACCATCTTTGTCCTTGCGGGCAACCTTAGCAGTAACGGTTACAGTGTCGTAATTATTGCATTCCTTAACACCCAGAGCAATGATTCCCTCTGCGATTTTACGAATCTCTTTTGCTTTTGCCTCAGTAGTAACAATGCTGCCATGATACAACAAATTTGTCACCTGATTGCGAAGCAAAGCTTTTCTCTGGCTGGAAGTTCTTCCAAGTTTTCTATAGCCTGCCATTGTGCTTACCTCCTAATTATTCATCTCCCAAGTTCAAGGAAAGACCTAACTCCTTAAGCTTAGACAATACTTCTTCCAAAGATTTACGTCCAAGGTTTCTAACTTTCATCATGTCTTCCGATGTACGGTTGCAAAGTTCCTCAACAGTGTTGATTCCTGCTCTCTTCAAGCAGTTGTATGAACGAACGGAAAGCTCTAATTCATCAATATTCATTTCCAACACTTTGTCTTTGCTATTCTCTTCTTCAGCCGCAATAACCTGAATACGAGAACTCTTATCAGATAGATCAATAAATGATCTCAAGTGATCGGATAACACCTTTGCAGCAAGACTTACTGCATCACTTGGCTCAATTGTACCATCTGTAAATACATCTAATGTCAGCTTATCATAATCTGTAATCTGACCAACACGAGTATTCTCAACCTTGATATTAACTCTCTCTACCGGAGTAAAGATAGAATCGATTGCGATAACATTGATCGGTAAATCTTCACGTTTGTTCTTATCAGAACTTACGTATCCACGACCATTTACAATTGTCATCTCAATGTAAAGTTTGCAGTCAGGACCACCACTCAATGTAGCAATCACCTGATCCGGATTCATGATCTCGATATCAGAATCCACCTGAATATCAGACGCTCTGACCACACCCTCGCCGGAGGCCTCGATATAAGCAGTCTTGACCTCATCGGTCTCACTGTTATTCTTGATTGCCAGACTCTTGATGTTCATAATAATCTCAGTAACGTCTTCCTTCACACCAGGAATTGCTGAAAACTCATGACCAACTCCGTCAATACGAATATGACTAACTGCTGTACCCGGCAATGATGAAAGCATGATTCTTCTCAGAGAATTTCCAAGAGTTGTACCATAACCACGCTCCAATGGTTCTACTACAAAACGTCCATATTTCTTATCTTCTGAAATATCTGCAATCTTAATATTTGGTTCTTTAAAATCAAGCACTCCCAGTACCTCCTTTTGGGGTTCAATGCTTACCTGATCTGCGAGTTATTATTTAGAATACAACTCGACGATAAGCACTTCATTTACAGGAACATCAATCTGCTCTCTTGTTGGGATTTCCTTAACGACACCAGAAAGCTTCTCATGATCTGCCTCAAGCCAATCAGGAACAAGACGGCCATCTGTTACTTCAAGGATATCCTTATATCTCTGAGCTCCTTTGTGCTTCTCTTTGATTTCGATCACATCACCCGGCTTAACTTCATATGATGGGATGTTTACACATTTACCATTTACTAATACGTGCTTATGACCTACGATCTGACGAGCTTCTTTTCTTGTACGACCATATCCCATACGGAACAATACGTTGTCCAAACGAAGCTCTAAAAGAATGAGAAGGTTCTCACCTGTTGTACCATATTTTAATTTCTGTGCCTTTGCAAAATCATTTCTAAATGGTTTCTCTAATACACCATAAATAAATTTTGCTTTCTGCTTCTCTTTTAACTGAAGTCCATACTCGCTAGGCTTTCTTCCCTGTCTAACATTTCTGTTGGACTTTTTGTCAATTCCTAAGAACTGTGGATCCAAGCCAAGAGTTCTACATCTCTTCAATACTGGCGTCATATCTCTTGCCATGTCATTTTCCTCCTATAATAATTAATCATCAATTCATTGTCATATAAAAATGCAAATTATACACGACGACGCTTTGGCGGTCTACATCCATTGTGTGGAACCGGTGTCACGTCTCTGATGCTTGTTACGTCAATACCACATGCAGACAACGCACGGATTGCTGCCTCACGACCTGAACCAGGTCCTTTTACCATAACATCTACAGATGTTAAGCCGTGTGGGATTGCTGCCTTAGCTGCAGTCTCTGCTGCCATCTGTGCTGCATAAGGAGTGGACTTCTTGGATCCTCTGAATCCTAATCCACCTGCGCTTGCCCAAGAGATTGCATTTCCTTCTGCATCTGTGAGCGTAACGATCGTATTATTAAAGGAAGACTGAATATGTGCCTGTCCATGTCCGACATTTTTCTTGACACGCTTCTTGCCTGTCTTCTTTACAACTTGCTGTTTAGCCATTGTCAAACCCTCCTGTTAGAATTTGTACATACTTACTTATTATTATTTCTTCTTATTTGCGACAGTACGCTTTGGACCCTTGCGAGTTCTAGCATTTGTCTTTGTCTTCTGTCCACGAACAGGAAGACCTTTTCTATGACGGATTCCTCTGTAGCATCCGATTTCCTGCAGTCTCTTGATGTTCATCGCGATTTCTCTACGAAGATCACCTTCCACTGTCTGTGTCTCATCGATCACACTGCTAATACGCTTTACTTCATCATCAGTAAGATCCTTAACACGAGTGTCAGGGCTTACATTAGCCTCTGCTAAAATACGGTTGGAACTAACTCTACCGATACCATAAATATAGGTAAGTCCGATCTCAACACGCTTGTCTCTTGGTAAGTCTACACCACTAATACGTGCCATGTGTACTTTACACCTCCGTTATTTTTTGTTTTGAAAAATAGATACATGATTTTGCAGTAAAATTACTGCACAGCCGCTTTAAACTGTAATCCTATTGCATAGACGTCCTCCAAAATCTCTGCCACAATGAATCCGCATACGCGAACCGCAGTGTATTCTTACGCTGCACAGAAATCATCGGGTTGCCTGCGAAATGGCAACCGGTACTACGCCGCAGTCATCAATCTGCCATGATAGGACCGACATGGATGAAATGACGCATCCTTGCTTTGTTTCCAAAGCTTGCCGAAGTGGTTAATCACTCCACCTACAATGTCATCGCATCCGTAAATGCGATAATGAACAGAAAGCAAGTCTATCTCGTGAGCAGGTCTATCGCCTGCCTCCTAATTAGCCCTGTCTCTGCTTATGACGTGGGTTCTCACAGATAACTCTGATACGACCCTTTCTCTTGATGACCTTACATTTTTCGCAAATCGGTTTTACTGAAGATCTAACTTTCACAGCAATAACCTCCTTTCAATAAAGTCCATTGTCTACTATATCATATACATTTCTTGGTTGCAAGTGGTTTTTTCGGGAATTTCTAATTTTCTGGAAATTCTGTTTTTCAAAAGAGTTCATACAATGTTCTGTTCATTATTTTTCTTTCTCTGTGCGGTGATCGCTTCCCCCTACGTTACGAGCATTTTCCTATCAATGTAAAAAAAAGACCACATGCGCATTGCTTGACACATATAGTCTTATTTTTCCAAAAGATCGCTGATTATTTATCACGCCATGTAATACGGCCCTTTGTCAGATCATACGGAGACATCTCCATCGTAACTTTGTCACCCGGCAAAATGCGGATGAAGTTTTTGCGAAGTTTGCCGCTAATATGCGCTAATACCTGATGTCCATTCTCTAATTCTACCTTGAACATAGCATTTGGCAGCTTCTCGACAACGATTCCTTCAATTTCAATTACATCTTCTTTCGACATTTCAAACTCCATTTCCTCGCACATTATGCGATTTTTATATTATGATGTTGGGGACGAAAAAGGGTTTTGTCCCCAACTGATGACACATATTGCAATATAATATTCACACGCTATCGGATTATGCAAGACCTTCTTTCCATGAAAAGATCTCCGGCTCTCCTTCAGTGATCAGGATCGTATTTTCGTAGTGTGCTGACTTCATACTGTCAGTAGTAACTACCGTCCAGTCATCCTCAAGCACCCATACATCATAGTCACCTGCATTTACCATCGGTTCTATTGCAAGCGTCATGCCGGGACGCAGCTTTATACCTCGTCCAATCGGCTTAAAGTTTGGCACCTGTGGTTCCTCGTGAAGATTTCTTCCAATTCCATGACCAACCAGATCGCGCACAATAGAAAATCCGTTTGCTTCTGCATAGTTCTGGATAGCTTTGGAAATATCGTACAAATGATTGCCCGCCTTAGCGTATTTGATTCCTTCAAAAAAACTCTGCTTTGTCACATCGATCAAAAACTGATCTTCTTCTGAGATTTGACCAACAGCATGCGTTCTCGCTGCATCAGAATGATATCCTTCATAGATTACGCCGGCATCCAGGCTGACAATATCTCCCTCCTGCAAAATTCTCTTTTTGCTAGGAATACCATGGACGACCTCATCATTCACAGATACGCAAATACTCGCCGGATATCCGTTGTAGTTCAAAAAGGATGGGATGCATCCAAAACTACGGATCACTTCTTCTCCTTTACGATTGATATCCATTGTGCTAATGCCCGGACGAATAATCTTTGCCATTTCATCATGAACAATTCCCAAAATACGTCCGGCTTCTCTCATTTTTTCCAATTCATGCTCTGATTTAATTGTGACCGACATAATGTGCCTTCTTTCTAAATATTAATTTGAATTAACCAATAACTGCAGCAATTGCCTTTGCAACACCCTCGATACCAAGTGTTCCGTCAATCTCGTGAAGGATTCCCTGCTCTTTATAATATGCGATAAGAGGTGCTGTCTGATCGTGATATACCTTCAATCTCTTCTTTACCGTCTCCGGCTTATCATCGTCACGCAGCTGAAGCTCACCACCACATGCATCGCATTCGCCCTCTTTCTTAGGCGGGATGTTTACTGTATGGAAAGTAGCTCCACATTTTGCGCATACACGGCGTCCTGCCATACGATCAACAATTGCCTGATCTTCCATTTCAATATCAATCGCATAATCCAACGCTGTTCCCTGCTCTTTTAATGCTGCTGTGAGCGCCTCTGCCTGAGGAATGGTTCTTGGGAAACCATCTAAAATATATCCGTCTTTGCAATCTTCTTTGCTCAAACGATCTACAACAAGATCACATACAAGCTCGTCCGGAACCAGCTCTCCGGCATCCATATATCCTTTTGCTTTTTTACCAAGCTCTGTTCCTTCTTTAATGTTCTGACGGAAAATATCGCCTGTAGAAATTGTAGGGATATGGTATTTCTCTACGATTCCCTTTGCGTGTGTTCCTTTTCCTGCACCAGGTGCTCCCAACATAACAATCTTCATATATACTCTCCATTTCTGCGTGCGTCCCTGATTCTTTCGTTCTATTCTGTCATCCCTGCGTCACGCACGCTGACGCAGATGTGCTTTTATACGTATGCACGATTAAACCTATAATAACGCAAAAGCAGCGCAGTTTCAACACCCTTTTTACATTATTAAACATATACAAAAGCGCCACCCGGTTTTGGGTGACGCCTCAATTTTACAGATATTCTTCTTACTCGCTGATGAATCCCTTGTAATGACGAACTAACATCTGAGATTCAATCTGCTTTAATGTCTCAAGTACTACACCTACGATAATGATGAGGGATGTTCCACCAAAGGAAACGTCTGCACCAAACGCACCGGATACGAAGATCGGAACGAATGCTACAAAAGATAATCCCACTGCACCGATAAGGATGATATTATTGAGAACTTTTGTTAAATAATCCACCGTTGGCTTACCAGGACGAATACCCGGAATAAATCCACCCTGTTTCTTCATATTAATAGAAATCTCCTGTGGATTAAATGTGATGGATGTATAGAAGTATGCAAAGAAGATAAGTAATAAGATGTAAATTACCAATCCCAATGTATACTTAAACTCTCCAAAACTGGAAAGGTTACACCATGAGTTCTGGTTTAACACTTTAAGGAACTTCTGCGCTAAAGTTGCTCCAGCACCGGACTGTGGCTTGATTCCTGCGAATCCAGCGATAACGATCGGCATGGAGAACAGAGATCCGGCAAAGATTACCGGGATAACGCCTGCAGTGTTTACCTTAAGCGGAATGTGAGATGACTGTCCACCAACCATCTTTCTTCCCTGTGTTTTCTTAGAATACTGAACACTGATTCTTCTCTCACCATCGGAAAGAACAACGATGAAGATTACCATTCCAATAATTACCGCAAGAATGACAACTGCTGCGATCGTACCATTGGTAACATTGGAAGCACCTTTAACGAACTTCTCGAAAAGGTTCATCATATCCTCTGGCATACGAGATACAATGTTATAAAGGAGGATGATGGAAATACCATTTCCAACTCCCTTTTCAGTGATCTGCTCACCTAACCACATAAGGAATGCAGAACCGGCAGTCAAGGATACAACGAATACTGCTACAGAAGTAAATGTAACACCATCTGTCAAATATCCCTGCTGACCAAAGCCAATTGCCATAGCGGCACTCTCAATTACAGAAAGTGCAATCGTTAAATAACGAGTGTACTCTGCTAATTTCTTACGTCCTTCCTCACCATCTTTGTGAAGCTCTTCCAACTTAGGAATTGCAATGGTGAGCAACTGAATAATAATGGATGCCGTGATGTACGGTGTGATATTCAGTGCGAAGATCGACATTGTGGAGAATGAACCACCCGTCAACTGGTTAAAGAAGTCCAAAGACTTCTGTGAATCAAAGAAATCTGTAATTACGGATGCATCAACGCCCGGTACAGGCAACTGACATCCGATACGAACAACGATCAATGCAAAGAAAGTGTAAAAGATTTTCTTGCGCAGATCTTTGATCTTAAAAGCATTGCGGACTGTTTCGAACATCCTTAGATCACCTCAGCTTTTCCACCAAGAGCCTCAATCTTCTCAGCAGCACTCTTGCTGAATGCGTTTACCTGAACGGTGAGTTTCTTAGTTAATTCTCCATTTCCAAGTATCTTAACTCCGTCTTTCGAATTGTTGATGATACCTTTTTCCTTCAATGCTGTTACTGTAACAACATCACCATCATTGAATTTCTCTAACTTATCCAAGTTGATTGCAACGATTTCCTTAGAATTGATGTTTGTGAAACCTCTCTTAGGAATACGTCTGTAAAGTGGCATCTGACCACCTTCGAAACCTGGACGTGGAGCACCTGAACGAGCCTTCTGACCCTTGTGTCCCTTACCTGCTGTCTTTCCGTTTCCTGATCCATGTCCACGACCTCTTCTAAAGTTGTCGCTCTGCTTAGAACCTTTTGCCGGACTTAATGTTGATAAATTCATAGTTACCTCCTAAATACTGGTGATCCCTTTCCTTGGTGCCTTTCTTTCCTCTTATGGCACGGGATCATAATCACTAACGGGCGAATCCTTGCAGAAACCCAGTCAAAATGTTCACTTGCGGTCTATCTTCATCATAAACTGCGAAACATCAAGCTGAAAAAGTGTCTCTTGCCCTTTGCTTTTCTGCAAAAAGGGTGCACTTCTACCCTCGCTACAAATCAATATATTACCACAAAAGTGACAGGCTTGTCTACTGCTTTTTGCGTCTTTCTACGCCGGAAGCGTTATCCAAACTGCTTCCGAAACTCCTCTGCCGCTCCGTTGTATACATTCATGTCAATAAATCGCTCATCCCCCTTGTATCCCGACAACACATGGCGATTGGAAAACTGCCAAAACTATCAGCAGTAACAGACATCTGACGAATATCTTTCCCGTTTTCTTCATGATTGCCATATTACCCTCGTGCCCTTCTTACTTTTTATCAAAATATAATTGTTCCCGCAATTCGGTCATCTGCTCTTGCAGCTTACGCATGCTTTCGTGATCCTCTCGTTGAAGCTCGCCCAAATATACCTGCTTTTTCTTTTTGTGCCGTCCGGTAAATATCATAAGACCGATGGCAGATAAACAAACAGCTCCTGCCATGCCGCCACCTATCGTGCCCTCCGGATAATTTCTCCAATAACTAATAAAACTAAACACACCAAAAAGAACGATGCATATCTGATATCTATGTATTTTTGTCGCCATATCTGTCTCTAATTGCGCCATCTCACTAGAGCGTTTCTTACAAGCACTGTCTAAAATGTCATAAGATTTCTCTAATTCCCATAAAGTGTTTTGTATCTTTTGATCTGCTTGTGATACTGTTTTTTCTTCCTCATAGCGCATCCCAACACTGTCCTGCTGGTCGCCGCCAGAGGCGACATAGGTCAAATATTCCGCTGCACTGGAACGGATGGTTATTTCATCTTTTTTCTTTCTCAAATAAAGTACCTCCTTCTGGTTATTTTTTCTAAAACATTAAAAGGGTTAGTTCTTCACCGATAAAATACCTCGTTTCCTCCTAAGATTATATCTTATTAGGTCGGTGTGTTACAACTATAGTTTAGCACCTCACTCTGCCCTTACCAGGGATATATTTACTCATGATGTCTCCTTCCGCTGCTGTCAGAGACAGGGACAGGGACAGGGACATCATAATATATATGCAGAATTAAATTCAACCTGTGCCGTCACACAAGCTCCTATTTCACTAGCGTTCCACAAACATAAATTTTTCTTTCAAACGATTCTCGGCACCTCGATAAGCAACTTTTGACTTCTTAATAAACGATTTTCATCACCATGATAATCGATTTGACACTTTAATTTTAAAACAAAAATAAGACTGCCTATCACTACATGATAAACAGTCTTATTTTTATTTTCGTTCAGAATTTCTGATTCTTCGTCGATTAAGCTTCCTCAACCTTTACAAGATGTCTTACATGCCAAATCATGCCCTTTGTAGCGTCATTGTTTGGCAATTCAACGGTCTTACCAATCTTCTTCAAGCCCAATGCTTCAACTGTAGCACGCTGCTTAGGAATGGCACCGATTGTAGACTTTACTAATGTAACTTTCACCTTATCTGCCATGGTTTACCTCCTTAACCTAAGATCTCTTCAACGGAGAGACCACGTGCTTTAGCAACTTCCTCAGGAGTCTTCAAGTTCTTAAGACCCTCGATTGCTGCCAATACAACATTTTTCTTGTTATTGGAACCAAGAGACTTTGTACGGATATTCTTATATCCAGCAAGCTCAAGTACGGAACGTGCAGGACCACCTGCGATGATACCAGTACCTTCTGGTGCTCTCTTGATCAATACGGAAGCGCTACCGAATTTACCTGTCAGGTCATGTGGTACGCTACCATTCTCGTCGATAGGAACTTCAACAAGCTTCTTGGTTGCTTCTTCTTTACCCTTGCGGATTGCTTCAGGGATTTCAGTAGCCTTACCAAGACCAACACCTACATGTCCGTTCTTATCGCCAACTACTACTAATGCAGTAAATCTCATGTTACGTCCACCTTTAACTACCTTGGTTACACGCTTGATCGTTACTACATTATCTTCCAGCTCTAAGTTGCTGGTGTCAATAATTGTACGTTTCATGTGTCTTCCTCCTATTAAAAATCCAAACCTGCTTCTCTAGCTGCCTCGGCTAATGCTTTCACCTTACCCTGATAAACAAAGCCGCCACGGTCAAATACAACACTCTTGATGCCCTTATCCAAAGCTTTCTTTGCGATTACTTCGCCAAGCTTTGCTGCTGCATCAACGTTGTTGGTCTTCTCTAATCCCTCAGCTACGTCTTTCTGAAGAGTAGATGCGGATACTAAAGTGTTACCAACTGTGTCGTCAATAACCTGAGCGTACATATGATTATTACTTCTAAATACAGCTAAACGAGGTCTCTCGGCTGTGCCAGAAAGACGATTACGAACCTTCATGTGCTTCTTCACACGAACTTCACTTCTTGACTGCTTCTTAATCATCGTAAATTCACTCCTTTAATTATTTTTTACCTGTCTTACCAACTTTACGTCTAATAACTTCATCAGCGTATTTGATACCCTTGCCCTTATATGGCTCTGGAGCTCTCTTTTCTCTGATTTCAGCAGCGTACTGGCCGACTTTTTCTTTATCGATACCCTTAACAATGATCTTGTTCTGGCCGTCAACAACAACCTCAAGACCTTCTGGATCTTCCATCTCTACCGGATGAGAATATCCAAGAGAAAGAATTAACTTCTTGCCCTGTTTCTGAGCTCTGTAACCTACACCGTTTACTTCAAGCTCTTTCTGATAACCCTCAGTTACACCGATCACCATGTTGTAAATGAGCGTTCTTGTAAGACCATGTAAAGATTTCATCTTCTTTAAGTCATTAGGACGAGTTACTACTACTTCCTCGCCTTCTTTCTTAATTGTCATCTCTGCAGGAAGAACTCTCTCGAGTGTTCCCTTAGGTCCCTTTACAGTCACTTTATTATTTTCTGCAATATCAACTGTTACTCCAGCTGGTATAGCGATAGGCATTTTTCCGATACGTGACATGCCGTCTACCTCCATATATTCTTAGTGTAGTGAGTGCATCGTTTGGATTACCAAACGAATGCAAGTACCTCACCGCCAACGTTTGCTTTTCTTGCTTCTTTATCTGTCATCACGCCTTTGTTTGTAGACACGATTGCGATACCAAGACCGCCCAGAACCTTTGGAAGCTCATCTTTACCAGCGTAAACACGAAGACCCGGCTTAGAAATTCTCTTCAAACCTGTGATAATCTTCTCATTTTTGTCTGCGCCGTACTTTAACGTGATGTGAATCATCTGAATACCATCAACGTCAATCATATCATATTTCTTAATGTAACCTTCCTTCACAAGGATTTCTGCGATAGAAATCTTCATCTTGGAAGCAGGAACATCTACTGTATCATGCTTTGCAGTATTCGCATTACGAATTCTTGTAAGCATATCTGCAATAGGATCGCTCGTCATCATCTTGTTTTACCTCCTTACCAGCTTGCTTTCTTCACGCCTGGAATCTGTCCCTTATATGCTAACTCACGGAAGCAGATTCTGCAAATTCCGTATTTTCTCAAATAAGCATGTGGACGACCACAAATTCTGCAACGACTATACTCTCTTGTAGAGAATTTTGCTTTGCGCTGCTGCTTTACTTTCATAGAAGTCTTAGCCATGAAATTCCCTCCTTATTTCTTGAACGGCATACCGAACTGTGTTAATAATTCACGAGCTTCTTCATCGGTCTCAGCAGTTGTAACAACGATTACATCCATACCTCTAACCTTGTCTACCTTATCGTACTCGATTTCAGGGAAGATTAACTGCTCCTTGATTCCAAGTGCATAGTTACCTCTACCATCAAATGCATTCGGGTTTACACCGCGGAAGTCGCGCACACGAGGTAATGCTAAGTTTACAAGACGATCTAAGAATTCGTACATCTTGTCGCCTCTTAAGGTTACCTTACATCCGATCGCCATTCCCTCTCTTAATTTGAAGTTAGCGATGGAGTTCTTTGCTCTTGTAATAACAGGCTTCTGTCCGGAGATGATCTCCAGCTCAGCCATAGCGGCATCGAGAACTTTAGAATTCTCTTTCGCCTCACCGATACCCATGTTGATAACGATTTTATCTAACTTTGGTACCTGCATAACGTTTTTATAACCAAATTTCTTGGTCATTGCATCAACGATTTCGTTAAGATAAGTCTCTTTTAAGCGAGTCACCGTCTCTGCCTCCTTTCTGATATTAGTCAATCACTTCTCCGGTTGCTTTTGCATAACGAACCTTTTTACCATCTTCAATCTTGAAGCCAACGCGGGAAGCTTTTCCTTTGCTCACGTACATTACGTTAGACACATCGATTGGAGCAGCCTGCTGTACAATACCACCCTGTGGGTTTGCCTGACTTGGCTTTGTATGCTTTGTAACCTGATTGATTCCGTCGATAACAACCTTGCCATCTTTAACCGCTGTTACCTTGCCTTCTCTGCCTTTATCCTTACCAGTGATAACGCGAACGGTATCACCCTTCTTAATCTTGCTTGTTGCCACTCTTGACACCTCCCTTATAATACTTCTGGTGCTAATGAAACGATTTTCATGAACTGCTTGTCTCTTAATTCTCTAGCGACTGGTCCAAAGATACGGGTTCCTCTCGGTGTCTTGTCATCACGAATGATAACTGCAGCGTTCTCATCGAACTTAATGTAAGAACCGTCCGGACGACGAATGCTCTTTACTGTACGAACTACAACTGCTTTAACAACATCACCTTTCTTTACAACACCGCCTGGTGTTGCATCTTTAACAGAAGCAACGATGATGTCACCGATTCCTGCATATCTGCGGGTTGAACCGCCCATAACTCTGATACAAAGAAGTTCTTTAGCACCTGTATTATCAGCTACTCTCAGTCTTGATTCCTGCTGTACCATAATTACCTCCATATTTCCGCAAATTATTTTGCTCTCTCGATTACCTCAACAAGTCTCCATCTCTTGTCCTTGGACAATGGTCTTGTCTCCATAACTCTTACTCTGTCACCAATCTTACATGTATTCTCTTCATCATGAGCCTTTAATTTATAAGTTCTCTTGATGATCTTGCCATAAAGTGGATGCTTTACGTTATCTACTACTGCAACTACGATTGTCTTATCCATCTTATCGCTTACAACCTTACCTACACGAGTCTTTCTAAGATTTCTCTCCACGATCGTGTCCTCCTTTCCAAATTTTGGCTATAGATCTGCAAGTCTTAGTCCTGTGCTGCGAGCACGGTCTGAATTCTTGCGATGTTCTTCTTTACTTCTTTAATTCTGCTTGTGTTATCAAGCTGATTTGTTGCGTTCTGGAATCTGAGATTGAACAATTCCTTTTTAGCGGCAACTAAATCTTCATTTAACTCTGCAGCAGATTTTGTTCTCAAATCTTCCAATAATGCTTTACTCTTCACTGCCCGCACCTCCTTCTAAGTCTGCGCGAGAAACAACTTTACACTTAACCGGCAACTTGTGAGTTGCAAGACGAAGTGCTTCTTTAGCTATTTCTTCGGATACACCGGAAATCTCGAACATTACACGACCCGGCTTAACTACAGCTACCCAGTACTCAAGAGCACCTTTACCTTTACCCATTCGAGTCTCGGCAGGAGTCTTTGTTACCGGTTTATCTGGGAAAATCTTAATCCAAACTTTACCACCACGCTTGATATAACGTGTCATAGCGATACGGGCTGCCTCGATCTGATTGGATTTGATCCAAGCCGGCTCTAAAGCAACGATACCGAAATCACCATTTGTGATCTTATTTCCTCTGAGCGCTTTTCCTGTCATTCTACCACGGAACTGCTTACGATGTTTAACTCTCTTTGGCATTAACATTATTTATCGCTCCCTTCCTTTTTAGAATTGTTCTTGGTTGGAAGTACTTCGCCATTGTATACCCATACCTTTACACCAATTTTACCATAAGTTGTATCAGCCTCTGCGAAACCATAATCAATATCAGCACGCAATGTCTGAAGAGGAATTGTGCCCTCGCTGTAGAACTCTGTACGAGCCATATCTGCACCGCCCAGACGTCCGGAGCAAGAAGCTTTGATTCCCTTTGCACCAGTCTTGAGTGTTCTGCTCATTGCAGACTTCATAGCACGACGGAAAGAAATACGGTTCTCTAACTGCTGTGCAATATTCTCTGCAACTAACTGTGCATGTTTATCCGGATTCTTGATATCCATGATCTTGATGTCTAATGCAACTTTACGATCAAGAACTTTCAAAAGCTCTTTCTTTAAGTTCTCGATTTCAGCGCCGCCCTTACCAATTACAAATCCAGGCTTTGCTGTATGAATAATAACTCTTACCTTGTCAGTCGGTCTCTCAATTTCAATCTTTGAGATGCCAGCGCTGTAAAGTTTCTTCTTTACAAACTCTCTGATCTTGTAATCTTCTACAAGATAGTCTGCGAACTTATCCTCTGCAAACCAATTGGAATCCCAATCACTGATCACGCCGACTCTTAAACCATGAGGATTAACTTTCTGTCCCATTTTAATCTCCTTTCATAGACCGTTTTCGGATTAGCGCTCGTTAAGAATGATGGTAATATGACTCATTCTCTTCTCGATGCGGTATGCTCTACCCTGTGCTCTAGGTCTAATTCTCTTCATTGTCGGTCCCTTGTTTGCGAAACACTCTTCAATGTATAAATCTGCTGGATTCATACCATTGTTGTTCTCCGCATTTGCAACTGCGGACTGTAATAATTTCAAAATGACGCTTGACGCATATCTTGGATTATAAGATAAAATACCAATTGCTGTCTCTACATCTTTGCCTCTGATGGCATCTAACACGTAACAAGCCTTCTGTACGGAAATTCTTGCATAAGATAACTTAGCGGAAGGTCTGGTGTCTTTCTGGTTCTCATTTCTCTCTCTCTTAATCTGAGATCTATGTCCCTTTGCCATGATGGAAGCCTCCTTTCAAATATCTGTATCATTGTCTACAGCGTATTGCTGCAATTCGTTATTTGCAGATCTGATATTATTCCCACTCTGCCGGGTGGTTCTTTTTGTAAGCACCGTTTTCTGTCGCAACCGCTTAGTGGCATGCACTGCAGTTGCTAAGAAAACTATTGCTATTTATTATTTGCCCTTCTTCTCGTCTTTGCCATGGCCTCTGTAAGTTCTTGTAGCTACGAACTCACCGAGTTTGTGTCCAACCATATCCTCTGTAACATATACAGGTACATGTCTTCTACCATCATGTACTGCAAATGTCAATCCTACGAATGATGGGAAAATAGTGGAACGACGAGACCAAGTCTTGATGACCTGTGTATCACCGGATGCTACCTGAGCATCTACCTTCTTAAGAAGGCTCTTGTCAGCGAAAGGTCCTTTCTTTAATGAACGTGCCATTGTATCCTCCATTCTGTCGGCTGTGCCGACTATTCCAACTCTTCATAGAAGTCATGGTGACTTAGCAATTATTTTGCTAATGCCTTACCATCTCTTCTTCTTACGATCATCTTGTTTGACTGTTTATTCTTCTTACGTGTCTTCAAGCCAAGAGCAGGTTTACCCCAAGGAGTGCATGGACCTGGACGACCGATACCTGTCTTACCTTCACCACCACCGTGTGGATGGTCATTAGGGTTCATTACGGAACCACGAACCGTAGGTCTGATACCCATGTTACGCTTACGTCCGGCTTTACCAATGTTTACCAATGCATGCTCACCGTTTCCGATAACACCTACTGTAGCACGGCATACGATAGGAACCATTCTCATCTCACCAGATGGAAGACGAAGTGTTGCATACTTTCCTTCTTTAGCCATGAGCTGTGCGCTGTTACCAGCGGAACGAACCATCTGTCCACCCTTACCAGGATGAAGCTCGATGTTGTGGATCTGTGTACCAACCGGGATATTCTCCAGTGGCAAGCAGTTACCAACTGCAATCTCAGCCTCAGGACCGTTCATGATCTTCTGACCAACCTTAAGTCCCTCTGGAGCTAAGATGTATCTCTTCTCACCATCAGCATAAGCAACTAATGCGATATTTGCTGTTCTGTTTGGATCATACTCAACAGTCTTAACGATTGCCGGGATACCATCCTTATTTCTCTTAAAATCGATGATTCTGTATTTTCTTCTAGAACCACCACCACGATGTCTTACTGTGATCTTACCCTGTGCATTACGTCCAGCGTTCTTCTTAAGAGACACTGTCAAAGACTTCTCAGGCTTTGTAGCAGTCAACTCTGTCTTATCAAGAACGGACATCTGTCTTCTAGACGGGGTATATGGGTTAAATGTCTTAATTCCCATTTTTGTTCTCCTTTCTCATATCCTTTATCAATATGACCTGTAAGATAGGTTTTCCTTACAGGATTTACACGATTTGATTTTACAGACCCTCGAAGATCTCGATGTCTTTAGAGTCCTCCGTCAGCTTAACGATTGCTTTCTTAGTCTTAGCAGTCTTGCCGGCTGTTCTACCACGACGACGTGTCTTACCGTCAAGGTTCATTGTGTTTACCTTAGCAACCTTAGCTCCCTCAAAAAGCTTCTCAACAGCTTCTTTAATCTGGCTCTTTGTTGCCTCAGGGTGTACTGCGAATGTGTACTTCTTCTCTTCCATAGCTGTCATAGATTTCTCTGTGATGATCGGCTTCTGGATAATATCATAATACTTCAAATCTGCCATTATGCGTACACCTCCTCAATCTTAGATACAGCCGCTTTTGTAATGATGACTGTCTCATATTTCAAAATATCGTATACGTTGATCGCATTTACTGCTACAGCACGTACACCTGCAATATTCTTAGCAGACTTTGCTACGTTCTCGTTGTCACCGTCTAATACAACCAATGCTTTCTTTACTTTCAAAGCATCCAAAACGCTAACCATTTTCTTTGTTTTGATCTCATCAAACTTAAGAGAATCAAGTACAACGAATTTCTCTTCGTTTACTCTAGAGGTCAGTGCAGACTTAATTGCACCAGCCTTCTCCTTTCTGTTCATCTTGAAGGAGTAATCTCTTGGCGTTGGAGCAAATACGATTCCACCGCCTGTCCACTGTGGAGCACGGATAGATCCCTGTCTTGCATGACCAGTTCCTTTCTGTCTCCAAGGTTTTCTTCCACCGCCACTTACTTCAGAACGAGTTTTAGCCTTCTGTGTACCCTGACGCTTATTTGCAAGCTGTAATACAACAGCCATATGCATTAAATGCTCATTAACCTCAACAGCGAATACGTTGTCGTTTAAGTCCATCTTCTCAACTTCGCTGCCTTCCATATTATAAACAGATACGTTAGCCATCTGTGTGTTCCTCCTTTCCAAAAGAATTATTTCGTCTTAACGCTTTCCTTAATTACTACACAAGCCTTCTTTGGTCCCGGAACAGCGCCCTTAACAAGGATCAGATTCTGATCTGCGTCAACTCTGACGATCTCAAGATTCTGGATTGTTCTCTGTACGCCACCCATCTGACCAGGCATCTTCTTGCCTTTGAATACACGGCTAGGATCAGAACAAGCACCGTTAGAACCAGCATGTCTGTGGAACTTAGAACCATGTCCCATAGGTCCTCTGTGCAGTCCGTGTCTCTTGATCGCACCCTGGAAACCTTTACCCTTTGTTGTTCCGGTTGCATCAATCTTGTCACCTGCTTCAAAGATGTCAGCTTTAATTTCCTGACCAAGTGTGTACTCTTCTGCGTTCTCAAACTTGAATTCTTTCAGATATCTCTTACCGGATACACCTGCTTTTGCAAAATGTCCCTGTAATGGCTTGTTTACGCCGTGAGTTCTCTTGACCTCTTTCTTGCCTGTAGCATCCTTTGTGATAACTTTGTCTTTCTTATCAACAAATCCTACCTGCACTGCACTGTACCCATCATTATCAACTGTCTTTACCTGTGTAACATAGCAAGGACCAGCCTGAAGTACAGTAACCGGAGTTAATACTCCGTTCTCGTTGAAGATCTGTGTCATTCCGACCTTCGTAGCTAAAATAGCTTTCTTCATAATGTTGCACCTCCTGTTAATCTACAGCGGAATGCATCGCCAAGTAATCGCTTCGCCTGCATTCATCCTAGATGGTCTATAAGTTGGAAGTTTGTAAACCAAAAACTTAATGACGCTCCAAGGCATCACCTCTTTGCCGTCGTCTTTATATAAACCCTAAGGATCTTACTATTTCATAAAGAGAAATTATTTCTCTTTCATGACCAATTTAACTGCTACGCCAGATGGCATTTCCATCTTTGTCAGCGCCTCAACCGTCTTCTGGGTTGGAGCAATAACGTCAATCAGTCTCTTATGAGTTCTCTGCTCAAACTGCTCTCTGGAATCTTTGTACTTATGAACGGCACGAAGAATTGTTACTACTTCCTTCTTAGTTGGAAGAGGTACCGGACCGCTAACCTTAGCTCCTGTCTTCTTTACCGTATCAATAATTTTACCAGCTGCATGATCGATCTGATTGTGGTCATACGCCTTAAGTGTAATTCTCATTACCTTTGTTGCCATAAAAAAAGCCGCCTCCTTTTCGCACTTTCACGGACATTACTGATCTTGGCTCTTCGCCATGTCCGCCTGTTTCAGCGCAACAAGTGGTGACTGTACACTCATCCGGGTGTGTCCTGTCGGTTTACAAATTATACAGAACTCTTCCCGTGTTTTCCGGGCATATTCTTACAAATATGCTCTACAGAATATTGGATTTTCGTACAGTGACTTGTCGCCAATTCTCAACTTGACATTCGCTCCACGGAAAACCTCTTATCCGTTACCAGGTAAGAGCAACCTCACGCTTCTACGCTATCATGTCACAGCATTTATTACTATACTATATTTTTCAAGGGTTTGCAAGCATTTTTTTACATTTTTTTAATTTTTTTCAAGCACAGTTTCAAGCGAAACAAAATGCTCTGTTGCAGACATTTTGAAAGGCAGGGGAGCTTTTCAGGTTGTGTTTCTTCTTATTATATTATAGAAAAAAATATATAGAAAAAACCAGACTGTGAGAGACCCGGCTTTTTTCTGTATATTTTGAATAACTCAATAACAAACTTTACAAAAAATCAACGAGCAAATAAAAAAGCACCGCCCCGGCAACAAGCACTCAGCTCACTACCAGGGCGGTTATGTTAGTTTGATTGCGTGCAATCCTCATCACACTTCGGAAGTCTCCTCCTCATCAGCAGACTCCTCCATAAACCTCTCATATCGTTCTAAAACAATCGCCTGAAAACGCTCACGCGTTTCCCGATTGATCGGATGCGCTACATCGCGAAATTCTCCATCGCCAGATCGACGACTCGGCATGGCAATAAACAATCCTTTCTCACCTTCGATAACTTTAATGTCATGTACAACAAATTCATTATCCAACGTGATTGATACAACGGCTCGCATCTTACCTTCTTTCGTAATTTTGCGTATCCTAACATCTGTTATCTGCACTCCCTGTAACCTCCTTTGGTTATTTTTCTGTGCATCATCACATCTTTACTATTCCCCTATTTCTTGAAAAGAATTCTCCTTTCTACAGTGCGTATCTCTCATTCTTCTCAACTACAATGCGAATCTTACCATCCTCTGATGTATAATTTGTATTGGCACGAATCGTATCTCTGCTTTCAACGATGCAATTCTCAATATGTGTATTATCACCAATGTAAACATCATTAAGGATGATCGAATTTTTGATGGTGCAATTATTTCCAATATATACTTCCTTGAACAAAATGGAATTTTCAACAGTTCCATTAATGATACATCCACTGGAAACCAAACTGTTCTTCACATTTGATCCGACATTATATTTAGCCGGAGGAAGATCCTCAACTTTCGAATAAATGTCCGGATATTGACGGAAGAAATAATCCCTAATATCTTTGTTCAGGAAATCCATATTCGTGTTGTAATAAGAATCCACCGAAGAAATATTGCTCCAGTAGGAATCCATTGGATATGCATATATCTTCTTCACATTCTTATAACGGATCAATATATCCTTCACAAAGTCATAACGCTCTTCCTGCATAGATTTCTCGATCAGCTCGATCAACATACGACGGCGCACAATATATACACCGGTCGAAACAGTGGACGTTTCGGCATTGATCGGTTTCTCCTCAAAATCCGTGATCCTGCCGTCACCGTCAACACGGAGCACACCAAAGCGGCTTGGATCATCTTTGTCGGTTACATCTGCAGTTACAACAGTAAAATCTGCTTTTTTTGCAATATGGAACTCCAACACTTTATTGTAATCCATCTTATACACGCCATCGCCCGAAGCGATCACAACGTATGGCTCATGACTGTTCTTCAGAAAACTCAGGTTCTGCGCCATCGCATCCAATGTTCCGCGATACCAATAACTGTTTTCCGGCGTCGTTGTCGGCGTGAATACATACAGACCGCCCTGCTTTCTTCCGAAATCCCACCATTTTGAAGAATTCAAATGTTCATTCAGCGACTTTGCATTATATTGCGTAAAAACCGCAACTTTCTGAATGTGAGAGTTACTCATGTTGCTTAGTACAAAATCTATGCTGCGAAACCCTCCCGCGATCGGCATTGCTGCCGTTGCACGTTTATTGGACAATTCACGCATTCTGCTATTATTACCACCTGCTAATACTATTCCAATCGCTCTCATTATCTGTCACCTACCTTAATCAAAGTTTCACCGCCTGCAAGAACTCCGTCCGGATAATCTGATGGTTCCGTAACGCCTTTGATCGCTGTGTTTTTACCGATCTGCACGCCATCCGGAATCACGCTGTCTTCACCAATCGTTACAAGACCAAATGCATACACATCCGGTTTAACCTTATTTGGCAGCTCTTCTCCGACACCAAGCTTACAATCTTTGCCAACAGTTACATTCTCAGCGATAATCGACTTATCGACTATCGTTCCCGCTTTGATCGTAGTAGAACTCATAATAATAGAATCCCGCACAATCGCACCCGGCTCGATCGTAACACCCGAACCGATAACAGAGCTATGTACCTCTCCGTATATCTCTGATGCTTCACCAATGATCGCCTTATCAACGATGGCATCCTCTGCGATATACTGAGGTGGAATGCGATCACTCTTCGTATAGATCTTCCAAAATTCTTCATACAGATTGAAGACCGGAATGAGATCGATCAACTCCATGTTTGACTCCCAATATGAGCCAAGCGTTCCAACATCTTTCCAATAGCCATTGTATTCGTATGCAAAAATACGATCACCTTTCTCATGGCAATATGGAATAATGTGTTTACCAAAGTCACATGCCGGCTGATCCTTTAACTTGATCAACGCTTCACGAAGCACCGGCCAAGAGAAAATGTAGATACCCATCGAAGCAAGGTTGCTGCGAGGATGCTCCGGTTTCTCCTCAAATTCCTGAATCTGCTTATTCTCATCTGTGATAACAACGCCAAAACGACTAGCCTCTTCCATCGGAACCGGAATCGTTGCAAGCGTTACATCTGCCTTGTTTGCTTTGTGGAAATCAAGCATCACTTCATAATCCATTTTGTAAATATGGTCACCGCCCAAAATCAGCACATAGTCCGGGTTGTAATATTCCATATATCGCAAATTCTGATATATAGCATTCGCTGTACCTGTATACCACTCACTGCTGGTACTCTTCTCATATGGCGGCAAAATAGAAACGCCACCTACATTACGATCCAAATCCCAAGGAATACCAATTCCAATGTGTGTGTTCAGGCGTAGCGGCTGGTACTGTGTCAGCACACCGACTGTATCTACTCCCGAATTAATGCAATTGCTCAATGGAAAATCGATAATACGGTACTTCCCACCAAACGCTACCGCTGGTTTAGCAACATCAGCAGTCAGAACCCCCAACCTGGATCCCTGTCCACCTGCCAGTAACATTGCTATCATTTCTTTCTTAATCACGCAATCACCCCTTACTATGTATTTCTTAATGATTTAAGTATATCACAACCACTGTAAAATGTGAACAAATTTCATAAATTTTCTTTTGAAAATTGATATTTTTTATACATTTCATACAATTTTTTGCATAAAAAACCCTTATTTGACGAGTTTTTTACATTGTCCACCAGCTTTGTTTCAATTTTTAACAAATTATTTCTAAACTGTAAACACTATTTAATTTGCTTTTTTGCATTTGTGTTCTATAATAATAGAAAAGACTGACACAAGGATTGGTTCGCTGGAGCACATTTCTTGCAGGCAGGCCAATTTTACAAAATATGCCGCCCCACTTTTGGACGGCTTTTATATGGAGGGAATTATGTATCAAATTCAATTAACCAAACCATGTACTGCATATTTTATAGGCATCGGAGGCATCAGCATGAGCGGTTTTGCTGAGCTGTTACACGATGCCGGCTTTACCGTAAAGGGCTCCGACGCAAACCGCAGCAAAATTACAGAGCATTTACAATCCTTAGGGGTGGAAGTATTGTATGGTCAAAAAAGCAATAACATCACTTCCGACATTGACTTTGTCGTATACACCGCCGCTATTCATCCGGACAATCCCGAATTTCGCGCCGCCAAAGAAATGGGACTTCCTATGATGGAGCGTGCCGAAATGGTTGGACAGGTCATGAAAAACTATACGAATGCCATTGGCGTTTCCGGTACACACGGCAAAACAACAACAACTTCCATGCTGACACATATTTTCTTAGCCGCCAAGAAAGATCCAACAATCTCCGTTGGCGGTATCTTGGATGCGATCCACGGCAATATCCGTGTCGGCCATTCCGAGAATTTCATCACCGAAGCCTGCGAATACACCAATAGCTTTCTGAAATTCCATCCAACGGCAGGTATTATTTTGAATATTGATGCAGATCACCTAGACTTTTTTAAGGACCTGGATGACATTCGCCACTCTTTTCACCGCTTTGCAAAGCTCTTGCCAAAGGACGGTGTACTGATCATCAACTCCGATATCGAAAAGCTTGATGCGATCACAAACGATCTAGACTGCCGAATCATTACATTCGGCTTGGAAAATCCTGCAGATTACGAAGCAAAGGATATTACATTCGGCGAAGACGGCTGCGGTTCTTTTGAATTAGTTCGATTCGGCAAAGAAACCGGCATCCGCGTTCGTTTGTCAGTAATCGGAAGACACAACGTAGCCAACGCTTTATCAGCCATCGCCACTGCAGAATATTATGATATTCCTATGGAGACGATCCAAGAGGGACTCCTCGCCTTCCACGGCACGGAACGTCGTTTCGAACAAAAAGGATCGTTCCACGGAGTCACCGTGGTCGATGATTATGCACATCATCCTACGGAGATCAAAGCAACGCTGCAGGCTGCTGCCAAGTTCCCACATAAGCGTCTTTGGTGCGTATTCCAGCCACATACATACAGCCGCACCCGAGCATTGCTGCATGAATTTGCAGAGGCGCTATCCCTCGCAGATAATGTTGTGCTTGCAGACATATATGCCGCCAGAGAGGCTGATCCCGGTGATATTTCTTCTAAAACTCTACAGGAAGAAATGAAGAAATTAGGCAAAGATGCTTATTACTTCCCGGATTTTGAACAGATCAAAAAATTTTTATTGGAAAATTGTATCGACGGTGACTTGTTAATAACTATGGGTGCCGGAAATATAGTAACTATTGGCGAAGACCTGGTCAAAGAATAGTTATCCACATTATCCACAATGTGACTGTGCATATCTCTGCACAATCCGTTGTGGATATTTTTTACACAATTAACAACAGATAAATGTTGAAAATCCGCAATCTTGATCATTTTGATACGAGTTATCCACATTATCCACAATTTAGTCCACAGCTTGAATGTGTATTTGTGTGCTATTTTCTTTCCAAAGAAACTGTGTTAAAATACAATTCGCACGGAAATATAACGTGTAATTTACTTTACATATACGGAGGCTGCAATGGATCATATATTACTTTGTACTAACCATATACCGCCGATCACAACGATATATAACAGCTTTATTGAAGATTATATGCCAGCTGCCAACGGCAGTTACGTTAAGGTGTATCTCTACATTGCGAAATGTCTGCAGGCAAAGGAAAGTAATTTTTCCATTTCCTCTCTTGCGGATCAATTAGAAAATACAGAAAAAGATATTTTGCGGGCGTTAATGTACTGGGAGAAAAAGGGGCTTATGTCCTTAAACCGCGACAAAGCAACCGGAGAGATTTTAGGACTCGAAATGCTGATCCCCTTTGCGGAACGTGATTTCGACACTTATGAAAACACCGCAAAAGAATCTGCTGCATCGCTAGGCGTAGATTCTGATCTCTCAGAAACCGGTGCGCTCAATAGACGCAATTCTGATCTCTCAGAAACCGGTGCGCTCGATAGACGCAATTCTGATTTCTCAGAAACCGACGCAGCGAATACATCAACTTATGAATCATCCGGAACCGACGCTCCTTCTAATGTCAATTCCGATGTTCACAGAGCAAGCAATTCCGCGCAGGAGAACAATTCCTCTGCCGTGAAACCAATTCAAGTTCCTCCGGAACAGATTCAAGAATTGTCCGCCAACGAGGATTTCGTATGGGTATGCAATGTTGTCGAAAGCTACCTTGAACGCCCAATGAAACCAACCGAAATACAGCTTATTACCTATTTGTATGGTACACTGCATTTTTCCAGAGAACTGATCCTGCATCTCTACGACTACTGCATTTCTATGGGGAAGACCGCCTGCAATTACATTCAGACAGTCGCCCTGTCATGGCACGAGCAGGGGATCAAAACACCGGAACAGGCACAGAATGCTTCTGTACGATATCTGGCTTCCTACAATGCTGTTTCCAAGGCTTTAGGACTTGGTCGCGGTCTTGCAGAAATCGAAAAAAAATATGTGGATCATTGGCAAAATGACTGGAATATGGATCTTAGTGTGATCTTAGAGGCCTGCAACCGCACTGTGCTTAAGCTGCACCACGCAGACTTCAAATACACCGAAGGGATTTTGTCTCATTGGAATGAGCAAAACGTTCGCACATTACAAGGTGTAGAACAATCAGATCTGCACTATGCACAGACCAAAGAGCAAAAAGAAAAGAAGAAACCTTCCACATCCGGTAAACAAACACCGCGCAATCAATTCCAAAATTTCAAGCAACGGGATGTCAGCAGCGAGGAATTACAGGAATTGGAGCGCAAATTACTTATGCAATAGTACGATCTGATGACAGACCGCAGCACATACCATCACGCAGCAACCAGGAGGAGACGCCATGGGAATATCCAACACACAATATCGCGATATCATGTTTCAATATGATCAGACGCGAATGAACAATCAGCGCATACTGGATAAGCGGTACGAAACACTTTTTGCTGAAATTCCGGAATTAGAACAGATCCAACACGATATTATGGACTTATCACTGACGCAGGCGCGCAAAGAATTGTTTCAGACCGAACCGGACCCAAAGAGCGAAGCTGAATACAGCGCAAAACGCGAAGCATTGCTGTCCCGCAAAAAGGCACTGCTGTTACATCACGGCTATCCGGAAGATTATCTGCAAAGCATTTATACCTGTCCGGACTGCAAAGACACCGGCTATCAGAACAACGAACCTTGTCACTGCCTTAAAAACGCTGAGATCAAGGCTCTTTATGAAAGTTCAAATCTTATGGACATTCTGAATCATGAGAATTTTGACACCTTTGATGATAGTTACTACGATGACACCATCGTCAATGAAAATCTTTCTCTAACAGCCCGCCAAAATATTCGCAAGGTAAAAACGGTCTGTCTAGACTATATCAAGCACTTTGATGATTCCTATGACAACCTGATATTCTATGGTTCTACAGGCGTCGGCAAAACCTTTCTGACGCACTGTATCGCCAAGAAACTTTTGGATACATCTCACACGGTGCTTTACTTGACTTCATTGCAGCTTTTTGATATTTTAGAGAGGAATAAGTTCCGTCATGAGGATATTTCCACTTCAAACGAACAAATTGCATATATGCTGCAAAGTGATTTGCTCATTATAGATGATCTTGGGGCAGAATTGGTCAATGGCTTTACGTCTTCTCAGCTGTATTATTTTATTGAGGAGCGCCATATCAACCATAAGTCAACCATCATCTCGACCAATTTATCGTTTCAGGAATTACGTGACCGATACAGCGAGCGTATTTTCTCACGTTTTATCGGTTTTTATCATTTCTTCTTAATAATTGGAGATGATATACGTCAGAAGGCTAGATTAACTGCCAAATAACATGATAACAATTATATAAATTCATACGGAGGACATTTTACTATGAAACGACATGACAAGTTAGCAGACACACTTCCTGTTGGTACCCTTGGTATCTTGGCGCTGGAGAGCAGCCACGACATGGGCAAACGAGTAAACGATTATATCGTTGACTGGCGAAAGGATCGCGCTGCACAAAATGCTACCGCATCTACCTTTGCAGGATACAACCGGGATTCTTTCTTGATTGATTCCGCCTGCCCGCGTTTTGGTTCCGGCGAGGCGAAAGGCATCATCAACGAATCTGTGCGTGGAGATGATTTGTATTTATTAGTTGATGTCTGCAATTACAGCTTAACTTATACCGTTTGCGGACACACGAATCACATGTCACCGGATGATCATTATCAAGACCTTAAGCGTATCATTGCTGCAGTTGGTGGCAAGGCACGCCGCATCACTGTGATCATGCCTTTCTTATATGAAAGCAGACAGCATCGACGCAGTGCACGCGAATCCTTGGACTGCGCAATGGCATTGCACGAATTAACACAAATGGGTGTTGAAAGTATTATCACCTTTGATGCACATGATCCTCGCGTTCAAAACGCAATTCCTTTGAATAGTTTCGAAACCGTTCAGCCTACGTATCAATTCATCAAAGCACTTCTGAAGAACGTGCCGGACCTTAAGGTTGATGCAGATCATTTGATGGTAATCAGCCCGGATGAAGGTGCTATGGGACGTGCTGTATATTACGCAAACGTTCTTGGCATCGATATGGGTATGTTCTATAAACGTCGCGATTACAGCCGCATTGTTGACGGACGCAATCCGATCATTGCCCATGAGTTCCTCGGCTCTGACCTGCAGGGCAAAGATGTTATCATCGTCGATGATATGATTTCCTCGGGTGAAAGTATGATCGATGTTGCAACACAGTTAAAGCAGCGCAAAGCAAATCGTATTTTTGTTGCTGCAACATTTGGTCTGTTTACAAACGGCATGTCCAAATTTGATGAAGCACATGAAAAAGGCTTGATCGATAAGGTTCTCACAACAAACCTTGTATATCAGCCGGAAGAAGTTTTGTCTAGAGACTATTATGTCAGCGTAGACATGAGCAAGTATATCGCCTTATTGATCGACACCTTAAACCACGATCAATCCATTAGCGGTTTATTAAACCCTGCAGAACGTATTAATGCCATTTTGGAAAAATATGGACAGCGTTAATTAAAGCATAAAATTGAGAAAAGCAACAACAAGTTTCCTTAAAACGCTTAGACCGTAAGGTTTGAGCGTTTTTTTACAAATCGTTTTGAAAATTAAGATTTTTTTTAGAATATGGACAAATTCTGTCCACATTTACATGCTATTATGTATACATAGAAATCAAAGAGAACAGATTTCAAGAAAAACAGTGAAATCAAAAGAAGCATTTGATTTCTACCAAACTAGCCGACTGACTTATGTTTGAGATAGATTCTTTTTCATTTTTTTCATTGGGCCTGTGGTAGCTCCCTCTGCCACAGGCCGACCCCTTTTTAAACCCAGATCATTCTAAAGTAATTCGAGCGAGGCACCTTAAATCAAGTGCATCGCTGCCATTTCTCTCTTTAAGATCTCCTTGTTAGCATCTTCCATCTCTGTCAAAGGTGCGCGTAATGAACCAACGTTTTTACCCATCATATTCATAGCAGCTTTTACCGGGATCGGATTTACTTCACAGAACAATGCATCACACAACGGAAGTGCATCAAGCTGCATCTTGGCACTCTGCTTCACATTTCCATTCAAATAATTCATAACCATCTCATGTGTATACTTCGGTGCAACATTTGACAACACAGAAATCACGCCTTTTGCTCCCAAAGAAAGCATCGGAATTGTCTGATCGTCATTTCCGGAATACAGATCCACATTACCATCGCACAGGTGCAGAATTTGCGCTACAGCGCTGATGTTACCGGAAGCTTCTTTCACACCTGCAATATTGTCTACATCTTTAATAAGTGTAGCGATGGTCTGTGGTGTCATTCCGCAACCGGTACGGCTTGGTACATTGTATAAAATGATCGGTGCCGTGATCTCTGACGCAATCTTTTTATAATGTGCAATCAAACCATTCTGTGTTGCCTTGTTGTAATACGGAGTTACAACAAGCACACCCTCTGCTCCTGCCTCAGAAGCTTCTTTGCTAAGCTGTACTGCTGTTGCCGTGCAATTAGAACCGGTGCCGGCAATGACCGGAATACGGTGATTTACACGCTCAATCGCAAAACGAATCACATTTGCATGCTCTTCTTCAGATAAAGTTGCAGACTCTCCGGTCGTTCCACAAATAATAATCGCATCCGTTCCCTCTGCAATCTGCCACTCCAAAATCTCATCTAATTTGTCGTAGTTTACCTCCAAGTTCTCTTTCATTGGTGTGACCAAAGCCACGCCTGCTCCTGTAAAAATTGACATAATTTCCTCCATTCTGCTTTCGCTATTCCCAAATCGGGGTTCTGATTTTTAGATATTGGTTGTCGTTTGAGCATTTTCCCACCCATGCACTCACAGTTACCTTTTGCAAATGCCATTTTACGGGAAATTCGAGTTACCCAGCTAACAAAAAGAGGTGATACACGGGATGTATCACCTCTTTGAAGTATCTCTTCAAACCGATAGCTCTCCATCCTCTTGATGACAGTCATGTCGTTATTCACGCCATGCCCAAGAAATCTTGCTGCAGGACAAGCTTTCTTTCGGCACTGTTCCCTTTCTGATCTCATCTACTGCGCCTGACGCATCCGAAATCCTACTCATGAAGAGTGCGACCTCTATCTTTTTTACATATATGAGAATATCACTATCCTCTGCTTCTGTCAACGCTAACTTATGCTTCCTAGCACTAACTTATATTTCCCAGCATTATGCTGTCAATGCTAACTTATGCTTCCCAACAGTATACCGAGCAAAAAACCTCATGCTCTTTATTTATCCCACTGAGCAATAATTTCCTGTACCGCAGCCAAAAAACGATCCATTTCCGCATCCGTTCCAATGGATATTCGCAGATAATTGTCAATGCGCGTATTGGAAAAATACCTGACAAAAATGTGCTGCTTGCGCAATTCTTCAAACAAATGTGTAGCTGGGACAGTTTTATGTGTCGCAAAAATAAAATTTGTCATCGAATCTCCAAACGTAAAACCAAGCTCCGTAAGTGCCTGTTTGGTGCGCTCTCGTGTTGCAACAATCTTCGCTGTAGTCTCCTCAAAATAATCCTGATCTGATAACGCAGCAACGCCAAGTGCTACGGATAAACGAGTCATCGGATAACTGTTAAACGAATATCGAACGTCGTTCATTGCCTTGATCAATTTCGCATTACCGATTGCATGACCAATACGCATTCCTGCCATAGAGCGAGATTTTGAAAACGTTTGTACTACCACAACATTTTCATACTCGTCCACCAGCGGAAGTGCTGTATAACCGCTAAAATCTGCATATGCCTCATCAATTATAACAACAACATTCGGATTAGCTTCAATGACTGCGCGCAAAAACTCCTCACTTTGACGAATACCCGTCGGTGCATTTGGATTGGCTATCACGATACCGCCATTTTCGCACTGATAATCTTCCAATCGAAGTGCAAAGGCATCGTCCAAAGCCGGACGCTCATACGGAATTTGAAATAATTCTGCCCATACATCATAGAACGAATATGTAATATCCGGGAACAAAATCGGTTTACCCGAATTAAAAAATGTCAAAAACGCAATAGCAAGTACATCATCGGATCCTACTCCTGTATACACCTGATCTGCCTGCACATGATATCTTTCTGCCAGCGCATTGACTAAGTCTGTCGATGCCGGATCCGGATATAATCTCAGGCTGTCGAGTTCAAACTTCTGCAGTGCTTCTGCCACCTTTGGTGATGGCGGATATGGATTTTCGTTAGTATTCAACTTAACCATGTCCGGCAAATTAGGCTGTTCGCCCGGAACATACGGCTCTACTTTGCGAAAATTATCTTCCAATCTACTCATGTCATACCTCTTTTCCGTCTATTTCTGTCGTCCGCTTAGAATTGTTACACTTATTTACTGATAACACTCAGCCAGCTTCTTAAATGCCGGGAGCGAGCGCTCGATCATCGCATGATCCACACAATAAGCAATCCGCACATAACCAGGACACATAAATGCACTTCCCGGAACCATTAAAATATGGAACTCTTTTCCTTTGGCAACAAATGCCTTATCATCTTCCTTAGCCTTAACCCAAAGATAAAAAGCCCCTTCCGGTTTAGCACACTCAAAGCCATACTCTGTCAGAGCATTGTAAAGCAGCTTTCGGTTGGCATCATAGGCTGCAACATCCGTTGTCGCATCCAGACATTTTGATACTGCAAGCTGCATCAAAGATGGTGCATTTACAAATCCTAAAATACGATTCGCAACATTTGCTGCACAAATAACATTTTCAAAATCATCTACCTCATCCGGAATCACAAGGTAACCAATACGCTCACCCGGAAGAGACAGAGATTTACTATAAGAATATCCTACAATTGTATTACGATAATACTTCGTCAGATATGGCACTTCTACGCCATCATAAGCAAGCTCACGGTATGGTTCATCTGCAATAAGATAAATCTGCGTTCCAAACTCTTTTTGCTTCTCCTCCAATACTGCTGCCAATTTCTGAATCGTTTCTTCTGAATATACTACACCGGTAGGATTGTTCGGATTATTGACTATCACTGCTTTCGTCTTTGCCGTGATCTTCTTTGCAAACGTCTCAAGATCGAGCTGAAAAGAAGGTACATCTGCCGGTACAACTACCATTACACCGTCAAAGTTAGCTACATAATTATTATATTCTCCAAAATATGGTGCAAATGCGATTACTTCATCGCCCGGATCTAACAATGTTTTAAGCGCAACATTAAGACCACCTGCAGCACCTACTGTCATAATGATATTATTCTGAGAAAACTTTGTGTCAAAGCGGCGATTTAAGGACTGTGCAATTCTCTCGCGCACTTCCTCGTATCCGGAGTTGTTCATATAACCATGCACGAAATTCGGTGCATCCTCATTCAATGTCTCAATAATGGCTTCTTTAACCTGTTTTGGTGGCTCTACGCTTGGGTTTCCAAGACTGAAATCATAGACGTTCTCTGCGCCAAACTCAACCGCCATCTTCTTCCCTTCCTCAAACATTGCTCTTGTAACCGAGCTTCCCTCAACAAATTTCACCATTTTTTTTGCTATCATATTATGTACCTCTCTATACTTTGATTTTATTACAACGAGAAAATATATACACAATACCGGTCACCCGGTTTACACATAAAACGTATATCAAAATACCGCCTACGTAAGTATTTCTATGTCTCGCCGCATCTTACTCGTACTTTTTATTATATGCCTACGGATATATTCATGTCAAACCATTCCCGTCATAGAACACAGTAATTCCATATAAATATATTTTTCATTCAAACTTCTCACATCCGAAGCTGCCATCTGGTCACTTATTGCTTATTATGTCGA
>ERZ779850.142-NODE-142-length-93316-cov-11.265684_pt1 | contig 93316 bp, 49 predicted proteins | sample MGYA00511249_ERZ779850 | MGnify/ENA primary metagenome ERZ779850 (study PRJEB29588, sample SAMEA2162475) | human gut metagenome | biome: human gut; feature: human-associated habitat; material: faeces | place: Denmark | collected 2008/2010 ...
TGTTGCTCAGGTACTTAAAAAGTTATATTTATAATAGTGTTGCGGAATTAAGGTTTTATAAGATATAACAGCATATCCCGTCAATTCTTGCTAAATTGGCGATGAATTTCATAGTTTTTATTTATGTTTAACATTTCAGGCAATAGGTTGTTCCTATGCATTCCTCTCTGTCTCAGATCATGTTGAGTTGTTGTTTCAGTGTTGTCATGGCAAGTTTAAGGTGTTTGTTCACGTTGTATAGCGAGAGCCCTGTCGCTTGGGCTATTTCTTTTTGTTTGAGTCCTTGTTCTCTCGACATCAGAAACACGTTTCTTGTTGTTTCAGGCATTTTGTTTATGGCGATGTTTATGTTCCGCTCCATGTCTTGAATGATCATGTCCGAGCTCCGTTCGTAGTTGAAGTCTTCGTTGTACAGTCTTTCGTCGGGGTGTTTCTGCAGAGTGTCGGATATGTGTTTCTTTATTATTATTTCGTGTTTCATGTAGTTCAGACACAGATTTTTTACCATCGTGAACAGCATTGATTTAAGAGATATGTCCTTTAATGTCCCTTGTCTTTCGTATAAGTGCATGAAACATTCCTGGACAAGGTCTTTTGCGGCTTCGTCATCCTTTACGAATTTTATGGCGTATCCGTATAGTCGCGGGTAGAAAGTGGTGAACAGTAACCTCATCGCTCGTTCGTCGCCGCAATTCAATTTATCTATTATGTTCTGGTTCTCGGTGGCTGTCATTTTTCCGTCGTTTTGTTCTTTTAAATCAGCAGTTAGGTTATAGCCTCTCTGGTCTCTTAGGTTAAAGTAATTGTTTTTTGGTATAGCAGTATTGTCGGGAATAAAAAAGACGTGGGAAAATCTACTCTTCGTCTATCCTGCGCACAGGCCTTCGCAATGCCTTCATCATGGATAAACAACGCAGTTAGCCCACGTCATGATATATTTCTACTGCAACATGGCACGGGCCGTGGCCCGTGTCCATTGAGTGAAAATACACCCGTCGTGAACGTTTCGTCGTCGTAATCTTCATGATGTCGTTCAAAGTTGCGAAGTTTGTACGCAGAAGATAACGTTTGTAAACGTCCTTTTTTTCTGACAAAAATAACCCACCAGCCCATACAGGGCTAACTGAATCGAAAGCAAAGATAAAAAAAACAAAAATAAAAACAAAAAAAAGTGTGTGTTTTTTTATGTAAAATTTACCTTGAAATTCCATTTTGTTATCATATTGTTATAAATGCAGTCAAATTATTATTTGTTTGTAATCATTTATCCGTTATATGTTTTCTATTTGGTATTTTGTAGCCTTTTTATCTGCAAAATTGTTATTTAAATAACGTCTTATGTTTCTTTTTGACACGCCGGTTTGTCTGAGAACATAAGGTAATGTGTTGATTATTATGCCGTTTCCCGTTCTGTGTACGCACACAGTTTTTGATATAATGGCATAAATAATTGGCATTTTCGGACAAAAACAGATATGCTTCGGATGTTTTTTGAGTAACTTTTCCTATATTTGTAAAAGATAGGATGCGGCTCGGCAGTATGAGCAGTGGAGATAAAGAAACATCCTTCTTCTCGGTCTTGTCCGCAGTTCTCAATTATAATAATAAAATGGTGCCGGCATTATCGGCGCGATATTACTATTTAACCAACGGCATATTATGAAATCATTTTCAACGCGTAGTGTTATATTTTCGGCAGTGGCAATCTTTACTTTTGTGCCGTCCGCACTGTCGGCCCAGGACGGTCGTCCTGCCGATTCGGTAAATCCGTTCATCGGTGCCAGTACCAATGTAGATGCGGCCGGTGCATATCACGGTTTGGGAAAGACGTTCCCGGGTGCTGCCACGCCTTTCGGTATGGTTCAGGTGAGCCCCAACACCATCACCGGTGGCGACAACGGATCGGGCTACAGCTACGAGCACACCACCATAGAAGGTTTCGCCATGACTCAGATGAGCGGAGTGGGGTGGTATGGCGACCTCGGCAATTTCCTCGTAATGCCTACCACCGGAGCCGACATGAAGACCATAGCCGGCACTGCCGACGGCTCTCTGCCGGGCTATCGCTCGCATTACGACAAAAAGACTGAGACAGCCCGCGCGGGTTACTACTCGTGTCTTCTCACCGACTATGGCGTGCGCGCCGAGTGCACAGCCACGCCACACTGCGGTCTGTTGCGCTTCACCTATCCCGAGAACCGTGTCTCGCGCATACAGATAGACCTCGCACGTCGTGTCGGAGGCACCTCAACCGAGCAGTCGGTGCGCGTTGTCGATAGCCACACCATCGAGGGCTACATGGTCTGCACGCCCGAAGGCGGAGGCTGGGGCAACGGCGACGGCAAGGCGCGCTACACCGTCTGGTTTCACGCCCGTTTCAGTAAACCGCTCGAACATTACGGCTTCTGGACAGCCGACATACCGGCTGACTGGTCACGCAAGCGCGACGACGTGGTGAGCCGGCCCTATCTCGAGCGTGTGGCTGCCGCCCGTATCGTGCGCGATACCGTCGCCATGAGCGGCAGACACATAGGTTTTTTCACCGAGTTCGCCACTAAAGAGGGCGAGCAGGTAGATGTCAAGGTGGGCTTGTCGTTCGTCGATATGGAAGGAGCGCGCCGCAATTTCGATGCCGAGGTTGCCCGTCTCAGTTTCGACAAGGCACGCCGACGCGCCGCCGACAGCTGGAACAAGGCTCTCTCGCGCATCAGTGTCGAGGGCGGAACGGCTGACGACCGCACGGTGTTCTACACCGCACTCTATCACACAATGATTGATCCGCGCACCTATGCCGACTGCGACGGCCGCTACATAGGCGGCGATTATAAAGTACATACCGCCGACCCGCGCTTCACAAAGCGCACCATCTTCAGCGGCTGGGACGTATTCCGCTCTCAGTTTCCGCTCCAGACTCTCATCAATCCTCGCGTGGTCAGCGATATGATAAATTCGCTCACGACCCTCGCCCGTGAGAGTGGCAGGGGCTATTATGAGCGTTGGGAGATGCTCAACTCCTATTCCGGTTGCATGCTCGGCAATCCTGCCATACCCGTAATGGCCGATGCCTGGGCAAAGGGCATACGCACATGGAACGCTGAAGAGGCCTTCGGCTATGCCCTCTCAACCACAAAGAAGTTCGGCAACGGCACTCTTGGTTACACTCCCGGAGGCCAATGTCTGTCCTACACTCTCGAATATGCTTACGCCGACTGGTGTCTCGGACGCATGGCTGAGATGCTCGGCAAGTCTGATGAGGCAGCCAAGGCATACGCCGCAGCGCAGGCCTACCGCAACATTTTCGACCCCGACAAAGGCTGGTTCCGTCCGCGTGAGGCTGACGGTTCGTGGCAGCCGTGGCCCGAGGAAGGCCGGTTGAAGGAGTGGTATGGCTGTGTTGAGTGCAACCCTCTGCAGCAGGGATGGTTCGTTCCGCACGATCCCGACGGCATGACCGAGCTCATGGGAGGCCGCGAAAAGGTGATAGCCGACCTCAACGATATGTTCGAACGCATGCCCGACAACATGATGTGGAACCTCTATTACAACCATGCCAACGAGCCGGTTCACTTTGTTCCATATCTCTTTAACCGCATAGGAGCGCCGTGGCTCACGCAGAAATGGACGCGCCACATCTGCCGCAAGGCTTACTCAAACAAGGTTGAAGGACTCTGTGGCAACGAGGATGTGGGTCAGATGTCGGCGTGGTATGTGCTCTCGGCCATCGGTCTGCACCAGTATTGTCCCGGAGACACGCGTGTGGAAATAACCTCGCCGGTGTTCGATAAGGTCACGGTGCGGCTCGACAGCGACTATTACAGCGGCCGCCGGTTCGTGATAAAGGCCGTAGATAACTCGCCGGAGAACATCTACATACAGCGTGCCGAGCTCAACGGCAAGCCTCTCGACGACTGCCATATCGACTTCAGCGACATCACGGCGGGCGGTGAGCTCGTGCTGTACATGGGCCAGCAACCGAACAAGAACTTCGGTACTGCCGACTCCACAGCACGCTGATACTCTGCCGGTACGTGCCGACACACATACAATCACGCTCCGGCATACATATAATGAAGACAAACAGATAACCATAAAACCTACCTATGATGAGAAACCGAGTCTATGCCCTCCTTCTGGCGGTGTTCTCCTGCGCCTTTGCGCAGGCTGCCGCCAAGTCGTCGCCGTTCACCGTTGACGGCCTCAAGTGTGAGAATATGCGTGCCCCGTTGGGCATCGACAACACCTCGCCCCACTTCAGCTGGCTGCTCCATACGCCCGGCCGGGGCGACCGTCAGACAGCATACGAGATACAGGTGGCGTCAGACGCCGCGCTGCTTTCCGCCGGACGGCCCGACATGTGGGCATCGGGCAAGGTGGCATCGGGCAAGAGTGTGATGGTGGAATACGCCGGACGCACGCTCATGCCGCGCTGCATATATTATTGGCGTGTGCGTTCATGGAACAAGGACGGCGTGGTTTCGGCATGGAGCAGGGTGTCGCGCTTCAGCGTGGGAGCACTCGGCGGACTCACCGGACGCTTCGTTGGCATGGCCAAAGGCAACGGCGACATGCGCTCGCCACTCATCCGCAAGAAGATAAAAGTGACGCCCGGCGCTACCGTACTCGCCCATGTCAACTCGCTGGGCTATCATGAGTTGTACGTCAACGGGCGCAATGTGGACGACAGCGTGCTCTCGCCGGCAGTGTCGCAGCTCGACCGCCGCTCGCTCATTGTCACCTATGACATAACTCCCTGCCTGCTTTCCGGAGCAGCGGAAGCCGACATCGTGATATGGGCGGGGCAGGGATGGTATAAGCCCACCACGTTCGGCGCAGTTTACGGAGGTCCGCTCGTGAGGGCAGACATCGACGAGGTGGATGGCCAAAGCTGGCACACCATAGCACGCACCGATACCACCTGGACAGCAGCGTCGGGCGGCTATGCCGACACCGGCACGTGGAACGCCCTGCAGTTTGGCGGTGAGCGTGTGGACGGTCGCATCGTTCCGACCGACATGAGCACCGAGGCGCTCGACCGCCGCGCGTGGTATCGTGTGGCAGAGGTGGCTGTACCGGGCATGCAGGCCACGCCTCAGATGTGCGAGAGCAACACCATCATCAGCACCGTGCGCCCGGTGTCGGTCACCAAGACCGCCGACGGCGCGTGGCTCATTGATATGGGGCGCGTGTTCACGGGTTGGTTGAGGCTCAGTCCGGGCGACATGCCCGCCGGCCGAGAGGTGCGCATGGAGTATGCCGACCATATATTCCCGGACAAAGGTTTTGAGTCGCAGGGCGAGAGCGACATATACATCACCGCCGGCAGACAGGGCGAGACGTTCTGCAACAAGTTCAATCATCACGCCTTCCGGTACGTCCGTGTCACCGGTACGGAGAAGCGTCCGCGCTGCACGGGCTTGCAGATATCGGGCGGATATGAGCCCGCCGCGAGCTTCGAGTGCTCCGATGCCGACCTCAACGCCATACACAATATGATATTCCGCACCCTGCGTTGTCTGACATTCAGCGGCTATATGGTGGATTGCCCGCATCTCGAGCGCACGGGATATGGAGGCGACGGCAACTCGTCTACCATGACCCTACAGACCATGTACAATGTCGCACCTACCTATTACAACTGGCTTCAGGCGTGGGGCGACGTTATAGATCCCGACGGTTCGCTGCCACACGTGGCTCCGGCGGGCGGCGGTGGAGGCGGACCTTACTGGTGTGGATTCATCATAAAGGCTCCGTGGCGCACCATGCTCAACTATGGCGACGACCGAACCATGCGCCTGCGCTATGCCGACATGTGCAGTTGGCTATCGTATGTCGACCGCTACACCACCGACGGACTGCTCGGCCGCTGGCCCGACACGCACAACCGCATCTGGTATCTGGGCGACTGGCTCACTCCGGCCGGTGTGGATGCCGGCGACGGAAGGTCGGTGGAGCTGGTGAGCAACTGCTTCGTGAGCGACTGTCTGGAGTCGATTACGCGAATTGCGCGCATATTGGGACACACTGCCGACGCCGATGCTTTTGAACAACGGAGGCTGAAGCTCAACCGCACCATACACAACCGTTTCTACAATGCCGCCGACTCCACATACGCTACCGGCTCGCCGCTCGACATGTCGTATGCCATGCTCACAGGTGTAGTGCCCGACTCGCTTTATGAAGGCGTGCACCGCAAACTGGTTGAACTGTCGCGCGGAAAGTACCGCACCCACATAGCCGTAGGTCTGACGGGCGTGCCTGTATTCACCGAGTGGGCTACGCGCAACCATGAGACCGAACTGATGTACGACATACTGAAGCAGCGCGACTATCCCGGTTACCTTTATATGATAGACAACGGCGCCACAACCACATGGGAGAGTTGGAACGCCGACCGTAGCCGTGTGCACAACTGCTACAACGGTATAGGCACATGGTTCTATCAGGCTTTGGGCGGAATAGTGCCCGACGAGAACGCGCCGGGATGCGCTCACCTGACTATAGACCCGCAATATGCCGACCATCTCGACTGGGCACAGGCTTCGCGAGAGACTCCATACGGCCGTGTGCGCACCCGTTGGCAGCGTACGGCGGAGGGCATAAGGCTCTATGTAGAACTGCCTGTTGGCGTGACGGCAACACTGCGTCTGCCTGAAGGAGTGGAAAAGTGTACGGTTGACGGCCGTCGTATCAGTAGGAAGGCGCGCACCACTGAACTCGTGCAGGGAACTACGCGCATAGAGATGTATATGCGATGAGAGCGTGCGGCGTTGGCTACGGGGATATGAAACAGCCCGTATCAGCCCGGAAATGAATAAATATACATTCCGTCTTTGACTTTTTCTTTACAAAAATTTTTCGCGAAATAGAAAGATGCGACCGCCTTTTCCGGCTCTCCGGCATCGCTCTTAGGGAGTTGTCTATACCCGATGTCCGGAGACCGCGTCCGCGATATGGTGCTTTTCGTGTCGTGATAAAGGCTGTATTACACGTCAATAAAGCCCATTTCATGGCATAATATTGCCTTTTTCGGCATGTGAAACGGGCTTTATCGCAGAGTGACTACAAACGTGTTACGGTCTGATTTTGGCGTAACTGTATGTCGTCCAACGCATTAACCATATCCTCTCAAAACTCGCGTATTTGCAGGCGAGAGCACTCTTGCTCGAAAATCCGCGGGTTTTGAGAAGTTGAGGGCGAATAATTATACATCGGGATGAATAAATATTCGGTTTTAAAATGTGAAAATTGATGATACAAAAAATTTAATACATAGATAATGTTATTCACTCTTTTTTACTATATTTGCCGAGTATAGGAATCGTTCAGGCAGTGTCCGGTGCTGCGAACCAAGGTTTGTGCTCGTGGATGCTGTCCGCACTTTTCGTCATACTTGCATAATTCTTACTTTGTTACACATATAGGAACATGCGTGAAAACAAAAGCAGAGTCTTTGATACCATATTTCGCAGGACTTACTCCAAACTTTATTTTTACGCCCTCAGCCTGTTGGGAGACGACAGTGACGCTGACGACGTGGTGGAGGAAGTGTTTGTAGAATTATGGAAACGTAGGGACGAGGTGGACTTGGGCGACAAGATCGACTCGTTTCTCTATCGTGCGGTATATACCAGATCGCTCAATACGCTGAAGCGCCGCAACGTGAACGCCGGCCGCCTGGCTGCCATCGACGACATAAACAACAAGCGTATGGAGTATCACAGCAGCGTGACGGACGATCCTGCACGCAAGATGGAGGATGCCGACTTGCGCCGCATGATCAACGAAACCATCGACAGATTGCCGGATAAGTGCCGTCAGGTGTTCTGTATGAGCTATCTCAACGGTATGCACAACAGCGATATTGCCGAGGAGTTGCAGTTGTCTGTGCGCACTGTCGAGGCCCATATGTACCGTGCTTTGCGCTTCCTGCGCGAACACCTTGGGAAATATCTTACAATGATTGTTATTTTTTTCCAATTTATAATTAAGTGTTTTTTCAATTAAGATTGTTATTAGTGTAAAAATCTTTATTTTTGTTTTTATTTTATAGAAATAGGTATCGTAATGAAAGAACCGGACGAGAATGTTATAATAAGGTTTCTAACCGGATGCTGTTCTGACCAGGAGCTCGAGGAAGTGAGAGCCTGGATAAACGCTTCGGAGGAAAACGCAGCAGAGCTGTTCAGGCTAGAGGAGACTTATAATCGTCTGAGAGGAATGGCAATGTCGGGCAGGGAAGTGGAGAAAGCCTTGACAAGTGTTCATTCAAAGATATACCGTGTGCGTGCACGCAGAATAAGTATGCGGCGCATGATGCGCTATGCGGCAGCGGTGCTCGTTCTTTTTGTCATGGGTGCGGGCATGTGGTATTTCGGCGGAGGAGTAAGACATCTTGACGCAACCGAATTTATCGTGGCAAAGGCTTCGCTCAACTCGCCTCGTGAGGTGACGCTTAGCGACAGCACGAAAGTGTGGCTCAACGCCGGATCGTCACTCAGATACCCAAAGACTTTCGACAAGGACGAACGCCGTGTGGAGCTTCACGGAGAGGGATATTTCGAAGTGACGAAAAACAAGGTCAAGCCTTTTGTGGTGTCGGGAGGAGATGTTGACGTGAAGGTATTGGGCACTGTGTTCGACTTCAACGTGAACAGCGACCGCAAAATAGCCGAGGTAAGCCTCATTGAAGGTTCGGTGGAGGTGACTGAACACCGCTCGTCGGGTAAGGTGATGCTCCTGCCGGGACAGAAGGCATGCGTGGATTATGAGTCGGGTCACATCATTGTGAAGAACGCCGACGTGCGTCTCGATGCTGTATGGCACAACAGACTCATACCTTTCTATAATGCCGACGTGCGCGAGATAGCCAATACGCTCGAACAGTTGTATGGCGTGAAGATTGTGGTGGATGCAGGCATTGACATCAACCGCACATACTCCGGACAGATAATGCACAAGAACGACATCGACAGTGTGCTCAATCTGCTGAAGAATACGTTGCCTGTGGCTTATTATAAGGAGGGCGGAAAGATATATCTCGTGCCCAACAACTGACGCCATGCGGAATGTCCGCGCGAAAGAACATCGCAAGGGTGTAATAAGCTGAGGTAAAAACTATAGGTCTGACCGGCACAACATTCATGGTTGCGCCGGTCAGACTGTTTTCAGGGATGCCCTTAGACGCGTTTCAGACGGGTCGGAACACGGAAATGTAAAAAAATATTCATTGTGGTTAAGTAATTCTATCAGTATTTTTGTTCTAATACCAAAAGCTTCTTATCCCGATAATTAAAAACTAAAAATAACTAAACAATTTTTTATGAACAACAAGAATCAGTGGAGTAAAAGGATGGCGCGTGGTTTCATGGCTCTCATGCTTGCCGTGGCCCCCATGCAGGGTGCGTTCGCACAGGTCACTCTGAATACTCCGAACACCACGCTGGGTGTGGTTATAAAGAAAATCCAGGCACAGTCGAAATTCAAGTTCTTCTATGAGGATGAACTTGCTGATATGCGCGTGAAAGCCATCGACGTGAAAAACGCTTCGCTCGAGAAGGTCCTCACTCAGTTGCTCAAAGACAAGGGCGTGACGTTCAAGGTGGAGGATAAGGTGGTTTATCTGAAGCGTAGTGAGCAGGCTCCGCAGCATAAAAAGACCAACACGACGAAAAGAAAAATCACGGGACGCATACTCGACGAGAACGGTGAACCGCTGATTGGTGCGAGTGTAACAATAAAAGGAACCACCGACAGAGCCGTGACAGACATTGACGGCAACTACACGGTGATGACCAATGCGGAGAATCCTGTGGCTCAGTTCACCTATCTTGGATATAAGACTCAGGAGCAGGCTGTCGACAAGGATGGTGTGGTGAATGCCAAGATGGTGCTCGACTCACAGTCTATCGACGAGGTGGTTGTCACTGCGCTCGGTATAAAGCGTGAGAAGAAGATGCTCGGATATTCGGTGCAGGACATCAAGAGCGACGCGCTCAACACCACCGGCGACCCGTCTGTCACAGGCGCTCTCGAGGGTAAGGTGGCCGGATTGCAGATGAATACGGCAAGCACAGGACTTGGAGGTTCTACCAAGATAACCATCCGTGGTAACTCTTCGCTCACCGATAACAACCAGCCTTTGTGGATTGTTGACGGTGTGCCTTTCACCGACGACCAGACATCGGAGGCTTCGGCATACGGCGGATACGACCGTGGCGGTACGTCGTTCGACATCAACCCTGAGGACATCGAGTCCATATCGGTGCTCAAAGGTCCTAACGCTGCTGCGCTCTATGGTTCACGTGCCGGTAACGGTGTGATTCTCGTGACAACAAAGAAGGGCTCTCACAAGCAGGGATTCGGCGTCACATATAACGGAAACTTCACATGGAGCCAGGCTGCGGAGACAATAAAGATGCAGAAAAAGTACGGTCAGGGTTCAAGAGGTATTGCTAATGTGGGTGAGGATGAAGAGGGAAACTCTAAACTTTTGGGTGAACTTTCATTCGGACCTGCTTATGATGGCCAGCTTTTGCCGTCATGGCTTGGTGAGGAGATACCTTATAAATATTATGGTGACAAGCTGAAGGATTATTTCAATACTGGTTTCTCTCAGTTCCACACAGTGGCATTGGGCAATACAACAGAGAAATCACACTTCCGTGTATCTGTTGGTTTCAACGGCAACAACGGTCTTTTCAAGGACGAGACTCTCGACAAACTGACTACCGACCTGAATGCCGGAACAGTGATAAACGACTATCTGTCGTTCGACGGTAAGATTTCGCTTTCGCACATGAAAGCCGAGAACCGTCCTTATACAGGTCTTAACGGCGAAGTGGCACAGTTGCTGCTCATCCCGGGCAACGTAAGACTGAGCGACCTTGCCAACAATTATACGTCGGCAGACCGCCTGCATCAGAACTGGTTCGGTCCCGACCAGCAGTATTCCAATCCTTACTATGTACGCCATCGTTTCCAGAACTCTGACGAGAGATGGAGAGCATTCGGTTACTATTCTGCAAACCTCAACCTGACAGACTGGCTGAAGTTCAACGCAAAATACTCATTCGACTATTACCGTACACGTATACAGACGAGTGATCTCGGACTGGGCGACCAGGCCATAAGCACTCCCGACCAGAGCTGGCAGGAGGCATTGACCAACGATAACATGCAGCGTGGCGAGGAAAACCACTTCGAGCAGAACATACAGTTCCTCTTGATGGGTGACAATCAGCTCACTCCGAAACTGCGTCTGGGATATACCGTCGGCGCAAACATAATGTATCTGAATTATGAATTGCTCAGTGTCGGTGTGCAGGATATGCTCGATAAGGACAACTGGATATTCAATACAGGTTATCGTCTGGTTTCCGCCGACAACGACGGACACGAACGTGCCATGTATTCTGTATTCGGTTCGGCACAGCTCGCCTACGATGAGTATCTCTCACTCGACATCACCGCACGTAATGACTGGTCATCCACACTTCCGGCAAAGAACAACTCGTTCTTCTATCCGTCGGCAAGCGTTAGCTATGTATTCTCAGACTTCATGCGCTCAATCAACAAACCGCTGCCGTCGTGGATTACATTCGCAAAGCTGCGTCTGTCTGCCGCACAGGTAGGTAAGGACCCGTCGCCATACAGCTTGTACAATACACGCAAGTTCACTTATGATATGGGAATCCGTCAGCCGGTTGTAAACACAATCATGATGAACAGAGATCTGAAGCCGGAGATAAAGACTTCGTATGAGGCTGGACTCGACATGAAGTTCTTTGGCAACCGTCTCGGATTCGACTTCACCTATTATTACAACAGTACAAAGAACCAGGCGATGCTCGTTGATGCTTCCGCTCCATGGACACAGCAGTGGGTGAACGCCGGTAAGATAACCAACTCGGGTGTTGAATTCATGCTTTACGGCACACCGGTGAAGACAAAAGACATGACCTTCGACCTGACTATGAACATCGCCCACAACCGTTCTACAGTAAAAGAACTTGCTGACGGCGTGAACAGAGTTTATTTCAACGGCGACCCGAACATGCCTGTCAAGGTGGGTGCTGTGGCCGGCGGAAAGCTCGGCGACATCTATGCCAACAATCTTATGAAGCGCGACGACAAGGGAAACATCATCGTCGGCTCAAACGGTCTGCCACAACCGGAGAACGGCGACGGCAATCTGGAGCAGTATCTGCTTGATCATCCTATCGGAAACATACAGCCGGACCTGCTCATGTCCATCACTCCGTCGTTCACATACAAAGGCTTCAACATTACGGCTATGTTCGACATGAAGTTCGGTGGCGACATCGTCTCAGTGTCAGAAGGTATGGCTACGGCTGTCGGAACGTCTGAACGCACCGCTTACCGTGGCGAATTCAAGGAAATAAACGGCGTGAAGGATTACTATCTCGTAGTTCCCGGCGTGAAGGAAGACGGCACTCCTAACGATATTCCTGTAAGTGCACAGTCTTATTATTCTACCATCGGTCTGTACAAATCGCAGAAAGGATATGCCGAGGAGTTCGTTCACGACGCTTCGTACATCAAGCTCAAGGAACTGTCAGTAGGCTATGCATTCCCGCAGTCGGTGCTCAAGCGCACTCCGCTCACATCGCTCAGACTCTCGTTCGTGGCACGCAACCTGTGCTTCCTGATGAAACATACACCGGGCAATCCTGACGGAGGATATGACACTACAATGTTCTCACAGGCTCTCGACTACATGGCTGTGCCTTATACACGTACATTCGGTTTCTCAATAAATCTCGGATTCTGATGCCGTAACCGGACATACGATTGTAAAGAAGGACATTATCCATAAATAACAAAGAAGCAAAAAGCAATTCTTAAAATTTAAAACAACAATGAAACGCAAAATAATATTCAACGGATTCCTGGCACTTACCATGGCCTGCACCGTCAGCTCGTGTTATGATCTCGACGAGATGAGCCACAATCCTTATGAAATAGAGGACAACACCGGCGCGGGAGGTGACATAGACAATACCGAACAGGACAACACGAAATATGCCGACGTGAACATCGACTTCACCGTCAGCAAGGAAGACTCTGCCACACTCAAGACTGCGCTGGCAGACGCTCCGGCTACATTCCGCAATTTCCTTTATCAGGGATATTACAACGATTATCAGATAACAACCAACCTGAGCCACGACATCTATGCCGGATATGTGGCAAACAACCAGCCGAAGCACTCGCTCAAGACGCCTGACTACAGTTATGGTGACGGATGGTCGGGACAGCGCTGGGCACATTTCTACAACGAGCGCAGCTCGGAATACCGCACGCTGTTGAGGGCTTACAAGTTTAATGACAATCCTGAAAAATACAAGAACATGTTCTATATCACACGTATATATTATGTGTTCCTCGCCCTCGCCAACACCGATACATACGGTGCAATGCCGTTCCGCGAGTATGCCCAGGCACGTATCCCCGAGACCAACAACGTGAAGTATGACACCCAGGAAGAGGTTTACGACGCCATGTTCAGAATGCTTGAGCAGGCAGTTGACAGCATCAACCCCAACGATGCGTCGCAATATAAAATAGACAGCGATGACATCTGCTACTTCGGCGACGTGAACAAGTGGCTGCGCTTTGCCAACACATTGCGTCTGCGCATGGCTCTGCGCATCTCCAACGTGGCTCCGGAGAGAGCAAAGCAGGAGGCAGAGAACGCGCTCAACAACCAGTACGGACTCATGCAGAGCAATGCTGACAACATGCAGACTGTGCCTAAGTATGCGCCGATAGAGATGGGTGGAAACGATTCAGGAGGCGACGAGAATGCTCTTGCCATGTGTTCTGTGGCATACGGAGGCGAGAGTGTGATGTCGTGGGACCTCGAACAGTTCTACAGAAACCTCAGTACTGGCGGTGGAAAATATCAGATAAAGACAGGCCGCACAGGCTATGAGGAGAAGACCATAGACCCGAGATGTCTCGTGTGCTGGTATCGTGCCAAGATGACTTCCACGTCAATAGCAGCCGGAGAAGAGAGCTTGCGTGAGGACTTCGTGGGCTGTAAGCGTGGCGCACAGGCTCCCGACATCGACATGGGTGTGCTCAATTACAGTATCACCCGCACCGAGCCGAAACCTGCCTCGAAGAATCTGAACAAGGATTATTGGTTCAATTACTCCCGTCCTACCGTATGGCTCGGCTATTCGGAGTCGCTTTTCCTCAAGGCTGAGGCTGCTCTGCGCGGATGGAAAGGACAGGATCTCACTATGGATGCCGAGGGTTATTTCCGTGCCGGAGTGCAGGCGTCAATGGATTATTACGAGATCGACTCGAGCGCGGCACAGTCGTATATCGAAGGCCTGAAGGTGCTTAACGACGGTACTTTCGCCAGCGGTGACAATGAAAAGATACTCGAGGCCATCATAACACAGAAGTGGATGGCTGTATTCCCCAACGGAAACGAAGGCTGGGCAGACTTCCGCCGTACGGACTATCCTGCTCTTGCCAACCAGCTCACCAACGTTTCCGGTGGCGATGTGCCTGAAGGAAAGATGATAAAGCGCCTGCTCTATCCTAACAGCGAGAGCTCAAACAAGTATTTCAACGAGCACAGCGAGCTCCAGGCTGCCAACACTCAGGGCACAAGGTTGTGGTGGGACGTTGCCGATACCAACGATGCCAATGGTAACAGACAACAACCCAACAACTTCAGAACTACCGGCTCAACATCATCGAAAATAATGAAGTAATTGTAATAGTACGGTTTTTTAGTGTTATTAATTGTAGAAGGGACGAGCTTGTTTTGAAAGTCAGTCCCTTTTTTTGTGCCCTTACGTTTTTTACATATACCGGATATTCGCGTTTTTAGTGGAAAACTGGCAAGGCTGCTTACAATTTTTTTTGATTTTATTTTGACAAAATAAATTCGCGAAAGAGATGTAAAGGAATGTTAAATCGGGCGTTATAAAGCCTTTCCCGCTCCATACAGTCCTTTGATATACCCTATATCATAGTCCGGAATAATGGATTCTGCTTTCCGATATTGCCCATTTCGTGGTGCGATAAAGCCCATTTTAGGGTGCGATATGGTGCTTTTCGGCTTCTGATATAGGCCATTTCGCAAGCCGAAATGGCCTATATCGCAATGCAGGGCAATATCGTTCAAATATAAATCGCTTATAATCAACAGGTTATAAAAACCTCTTATTTTTCGCGTATTTGCGTCCGAAGGAGAGTCCGTTCGCAAATACGCGCTTATTTTTCGGGGTAGGACAGAAAACTTAGAGTGAAAAATCAAAATCCGGTTACAAATCGAAAGTTGCCCATATTGTTCCTATTCCGGCAGAAGAAATAACGCCTATTCTGGATTAAAACCATATTTTTAAATAAATATAGAAAAAATATAAGATTGTGGTAAGTATTTTCTTTTGCGGGGTTGTTATGATTATGTAAAGACTGAAAACCGACCTTGCATCTCACGGTGCTACTGACTGCGATTAAAAACTGAAACTATAATAATATATTAACTTGTTATTAATCTTTTAATTTATGAAGATCAAAAAACTACTTGTCATGACGTTATTGTCGCTTCTCGCGACGACAGGCGTCAACGCGCAGCAGCCTTATGGTGGCTGTTGGCATCCCGATGACATCAAGAACTGGTCTCCCGAGACCGATCCTGATGCCAAGTTCAACCGTGCGAAGGTTCCTTTGGCAGCACGTTTCAAGGAGCCGGAGCTCATGAAGGCAAACAAAAATCAGTTCTATGAGGGACAGATTTGCAATGCCACAATCTTGTATCCGACATGTTCTATGTGCCCGTCGCAGGGCGACAACAACTTCCTCGGCTATCAGCCCACTTACTGGCAGTATATGGATAAGCTGGTTTACTGGGCAGGTTCGGCCAGTGAAGGTATCATCATACCGCCTCCAGCAGGAGCGACAGACGCCGCACACCAGAGCGGTGTGAAGTCTCTCGGACAGATTTTCTTCCCGCCTTCTTATTATGGAGGAAAGCAGGAGTGGGTTCGCCAGATGCTTTCAAGAGAAGACGGAAAATACATATATGCCATCAAACTCTATGAGATAGCAAAGTATATGGGCTTCGATGGCTGGTTCATAAACGAAGAGAGCGGTGGCGGCTCCAATTCTGAGTGGGTAGGATTCATTCAGGAATTCAACCGTATTGCCGACGAAAACGGTGACACACAGATGGAAATACAGTGGTATAACGCCAGCATGACACCTAATAACACAATCCTGACTTCTCACAAGAACACATCTCAGTTCCTCGAGTATGGCGCTACCGGCGACTATCGCGGATATGCTTCCAAGCTCGGATGCACTGAGGCAGAGACCTTCTCGAAGATCTATGCCGGTGTTCAGGTGGTAAGCTCAGGCCACACAGGATATGCAGCATCCCTCAACAACGCCATGCCTACAAGCGGACACGTAGGTTCTCTCGACCTGTTCTGCCCGGAAGAGCGCATTTGGAAGGACAATGTGAAGAACATCCTCGGCACAAAGGACGACAACGGACAGCGTGCTTATGATGCCATCACCAAGACTTTCAAGAACGAGGAGCAGATGTGGGTCAACCTGCAGGGCGATCCTTCTTACGTGGCTGAGTCCGGTTGGCCGGGACTGTCGGGCCGTATGCTTGAGCGTTCGGTCATCAGCTCTATGCCTTTCGAGACATCTTTCTGCGTAGGTGTTGGTAAATATCGTTTCGTAGAAGGCGAGAAGCAGGGCTCACAAGACTGGTATCACAGTGGTGTGCAGAGCATCATGCCTACATGGCGCTGGTGGATTGAGAACAAGGGCAACCTGACAGCTTCAATCGACTGGGACGATGCTTACAACTTCGGTAGCTCCATCAAGATTGCCGGTACCCTCACTTCAGGCGATCACCTGATGCGTCTTTACAAGACCATGATACCTGTCAGCGCAGGTGGTACACTCCGTCTGGTTTACAAGACCAACACAGCCGGTTCTGTAGAGGTGAAACTCGCTACGGAAAGTAAGGTTGACGGTGAGATGGTTACACTCTCAAATCCTACTACATCTGAGAAGAACGGATGGACAGTCGCTGAATACGACCTGTCTTCTCTCAACGGCAAGACCGTATATATGATTGCTCTCAATCTGAAGGCTGCTGCCGATGTCAATGCTTATGAGCTGTCACTCGGCGAGATGGCAATGCTTCCTGCCGGCTATGCTCCTGCTGCTGTCACAATAAGCAACCTCGCTACTACAAGCGTCCTTGGCGAGGAGAAGGGTGACATACGTCTGACTTGGGATTATGACTACACAGCTGATTTCGATCACTTCGACATCTACACAGTTACAGTTGACGGCACACGCGTACTCGTAGGCCAGACACGTGACGAAGGTTTCTACATTCCTACATTCGTACGCAACGCAAACGACGCATACGTTAATGTTGAGGTCGTTCCTGTAATGAAGGATATGAAGCAGCAGAGCGCACAGACACTGAAGGTTGACTATCCTGCTCCTACTATTCCTGCTGTGACATTCAAACTCTCAAAGAGCTATATCAAGGTGGGTGAGACTGCCACTATCACAGCCAACGGTACAGGTAAACCGACTGCATGGGAATGGATTCTTCCGGAATCTCTCGAACTCGTTGACGGTGAGCTGACAGACAATGTCATCACAGTCAAAGGTTTGAAGAGCGGCCGTCAGACCGTCACCGTGAAGGCTACCAACGTCGTAGGTACTTCAGAGACAACTCAGGAAGTGCTCGATGTAATGGACGACAACGAAATAAACGATGTTTACAATGTAGCTCTGAAGAAGACTGTTGTTTCTTACAGCGGTTCTACAAACGAGAGTGAAGTTCCTTCTAAGATCATCGACGGTGTTACTTATCCGTCAAGCACAAGCGACAAATGGTGTAACGTCAGCGCCGACAACTGGGTTGTATTCGACCTTGAGGGTGCTTACCGCATCTATGGCTTCCGCATCTATGATGCTAACTCGGGTCCTGAGAGCGGCTGCGACCAGATACGTTCTTACACAATCGAACTGTCTAACGACGGCGAGCACTGGACAACAGTGGTTGACGAGGAAGACCGCGAGTCTGAGACCATCAAGACAGATTACATCGCTCCGTTCAAGGCACGCTTCGTACGTCTGTCTCCGCACGTCAGCGGTACACTCCGCATATGGGAATTCGAGGTTTACGGAAAGGACGATGTCAATATGACAATCGACGTTTCACCGGCCGACCTCACGCTGAATGCAGGCGAGACACAGAACCTTACTGTTAAGTACAACCTCAATGGTGACGAGCGTGCTGACGAGTTCACATGCAAGGCTGTGTCTTCAAAGGGCAACGTAGTAATCGGTGAGATAACAGAGAACGCTGCTGAGAACACATTCACAGTGCCTGTTACAGCCAACAAGATACTTGGTGTTGACAATGTGAAGATCACTGTTAACAACGGCGGTTCATACAAAGAGAGCACTGTAAACGTTACAGTAGATTCTGAGGAACGTCCTAACGTACTCGCCGGAACAGAGGCAACTCTGCGCCACTACAAGGAGGACTACTCATTCGAGGCTCCTTACGACGAGTTCAAGGTGAACACTCTCACCGACGGCAACAAGACAGAAGAGGGTTGCCTCGCCATCGAGACACCGTCTATGTACAAGCAGGACTTCTGGTCTATATTCACTGCTCCGGAAGGAAAGAACTGGAACCTCGCGAAGGTTAAGGTTTATATCCCGGGCAACAACAAGGGCGTGAACGACAACGACAAGGAAGGAATCGTTAACAACGAGATAAGCATCATGATGGGTAACGATCTTACTCGTCTGACAACTGTCAAGACATTCTCTAACCTCGATGAGGTTTCCGAACTTGAGTATGTTCTTCCTGAATACAAGAGCTGCAAGTATCTTGCAATAGTATGTACACTGAATCCGTACTTCTATCCTTCACTTGCTGAGGTTGAGGCTTACGAACAGTATGAGGAGGCAATACCTGTAAACGGTCCTGTTGCAGTAAGCGGATGGAACTATGACGTGATTGCCGAGAGCAAACCGTCTGCTGAGTTCACCAATGGCGTGCTCGACGACCAGGGTTGGGTTCTCTACAGCTCATCGGTACAGTCTGAAGGCGCTATCGCCGGCGACGACCACATCGTTACAACAGCAAACGGCACAGAGTTCAAACTGGCTGACTACGATCAGAACAACGGTCTTGTACTCAAGTCTTATGGCGAAAGCAAGGACCTCGTATTCGACGAACCGGCCAACTGTGATGAGATCTACTTCCTCGTGATTTCTGCAAACGGCCAGTCAACTCTCAATGTTGTGGCTAACTATGAGGACGAAACTCAGAGCGACATGGCTACATACTATCCGCAAGACTGGTGGAGCAGCTATCCTTCTGGTACAGAAGCTGTCTATGGCATAAGCCGTATCATCACTTCTGGCGAATCAGGCTATCAGACCGACGAGATTGACGACAGATATCAGTTCCGTCTCTATGAATACACTCTGCCTACTGACAAGAGCAAGAAGATCAAGTCTGTTACATTCACTTCAATGAAGAGTGGCAGCTATCCTACAATCCTTGGTATCGCTAAGAAGGGCTACATGGTTCCGACTGGCATCGGTTCTGTAGAGTCAGAAGCAGGCGTACGTGAGATATCAGGCATCTACACCATCAACGGTGTTAAGCTGAACGCTCCGCAGAGAGGTATCAATATCATCAAGTACACTGACGGAACAGCGAAGAAAGTAATGGTTAAATAATCGGTTTTTCTCATTACTGGTTTCAGCTAATTTAAGGTGAGGGCATCGGATATGCCCTCACCTTTTTTGTTTCCGGTCCTTTCCTATCGCCACAATCCGGCTTTATGGCTTCCGCGATGCCTCCGTCACGGTCGTCTTCTCATTGGTAATGGGCTATGTCGGTAGCTGTCGCGTCACTCATATTTGGGGCAGTTTGGGTCTGAAACATAGGATACTATGTTGCGCCGTTGTGATAAATTTTGTATATTTGTGTCCATCCGGAGGATCCGTACCTGAACTGTTACTATAACTGAGAATATTATGAAACACCCATTTGGGGCTTTCTGCCTGATGTTCGCAGCACATGCCGCATTGGCGCAAGGCACATACGACATCACAAACTCGCTCGTGATAAGAAACTACGACTGCACGCTCACACGTCTGTGTGCGGTGATGCCCATGCCTGAGAGCAACATATATCAGGACATAGAACAGTTCCGTACGACTGACGGCGATATATTCCGTGCCGCCAACAACGACAATATGTACCTGCGCACCGTGCGTACCGGGACGTTGCCTGCGCCGGGCGATTCTCTTGTTATCACGGAACGGTTCAGCGCGACGCTCTATCCCATGCGCATAGACATGGCGCAGTTCACGACGATATATCCTTACGACACCTCCACCGAACTTTACAAGAGATACACATCTCCGATAGGCAGTTACGTCGATATTGTGCATCCCGACATCGTCCGAGCCGCCGACTCATTGTGGAACGAGGCCGTGGCCAATCCTTTGGAATATGCGCGGCTGTGCTATGAGCATGTGGCCGCCAGATTAGGTTATCTCAATCCCGACACAGGCATACACGCCATCACGGAGACAATGGCCGCCGGTGGAGGCGATTGCGGAAATATTTCGGCCGTCTATGCCAGTCTGCTGCGCCGTAAGGGCGTGCCTGCGCGCCTCGTTGTCACGGTGCGTCCCGACAGCACACATCACGTTTGGAACGATTTCTTTCTTGAGCGCTACGGATGGGTTCCGGTGGATGTGACGATGAAACACGACCATCCCGACGGCGACTTCTTCGGTTATTGTGCGGGCGACGGCATTGTCATGTCGTTCGACCTGTGTTCCGAGCTGTCCGCCGACGGCCTCACGCCTTTCACGGCCGACCTTCTTCAGACCTTTTTCTACTGGTATCGGTGCAGTGCAGGCTCGGAGGTGAGCGCGGCGCAGAGAGTTGATGGCCGCCGCACGGATAACGGATTCAGTGTCAGTGTGCGTGCCGGCGCGGACGGAAAGATGGCTGTGGAGTGGAGCAGTGCCGCAGGAGCGACGGGCTACAGGCTCAGTGTGAGCGATAGTGGAACTGGACGCGACGTTGTCACACAGACTCTTGGCTCCGACTGCACGTCGTGCACTTTTGACGGACTTCAGCCGGAACGTACATACGACGTGAACGTGACGCCGTTGCGGCGATATGACAACATAGTGGCGGACATGGCTTCATGCACTGCCGGTATACGCCTTTGAAGGTCGCGTCTTGCGACTGTCGGCGTCTCGTGAGCGCGGTGTGAGGCGTCGTATGGAATGAACGCAGATTATAAACCTAAGATATGAGAAAATTATTCATGTTCTTTTTCCTGCTCCTCCCGCTCAGCGGTGTGGCGCAGCAGGTGGCACCATTCAAGAGCGGTGACCGTGTGGCATTCGTCGGAAACAGCATAACCGACGGCGGACACTATCATTCTTACATCTGGCTATACTACATGACGCGCTTCCCCTGGATGCGTATGCAGATGTTCAATTGCGGTGTGGGCGGCGACACGGCCCTCGAAATACTGCGCCGTATCGACCATGACGTGTTCGCCAAGAAGCCGACCGTGCTCACACTGACGTTCGGTATGAACGACAGCGGATACTTCGAGTACAACGGAGACAATCCTCAGGCGTTTGCCGACAGCAAGGTTTCGGAGTCGCGTCATAACTTTCTCGAGATAGAGAAGAAACTGAAGGCGCATCCGTCGGTGCGCAAGGTGATGATTGGTACGTCGCCCTACGACCAGACATCGCGGTTCAACAACGACATATTCAGGCGCAAGAACGACGCCATGCGACGCATCATAGCCTTTCAGGACTCGGCTGCGCAGGCCAACAATTGGGAGTTTCTTGACTTCAATGCTCCCATGTGTGCCGTCAATGCACGTTTCCAGGCCGTTGACTCCACGTTCACTTTGTGCGGCAACGACCGCGTACATCCCGACAACGATGGCCACATGTTCATGGCATATCTCTTCCTGAAGGCTCAGGGTATGGCCGGAAAGAAGGTGGCTGAGGTGTCTGTCGATGCCGCCAGACGCAAGGTCCTGACTGCCGACAACTGCAAGGTGACAGGACTGAAGGTGAAGGATGGCAAGGTGACGTTCGACTATCTGGCGCGCTCTCTGCCTTATCCACTCGACACGGTGGCGCATGGTTGGGGCTTCACCCGTCCGCAGTCGCGCATCACTAAGATTGTTCCTGAGTTCATGAAAGAAATGAACAGCGAGCTGCTCACCGTTAGCGGACTGTCCGGCAACCACCTGCTCACCATCGACGGTGAGCCTATCGACACGCTCACTGCCGGCGAACTCGCAGCCGGAGTGAATCTGGCCGATTACCGCTACACACCGCAATATCGTCAGGCTCTGGCCATCATGAACCTCAACGAAGAGCGTTGGGAGATAGAGCGACGCTTTCGCGACTACGCATGGTTGCAATACAACTTCTTCATGAAGCGCGGTATGCTCGAGGCAAACGACGAACGTGCCGCCCGCACTTTCCGCGAAGGACAGAAGAACGATGCCTGGGTGGCAGCCAAGCGGGATTTATACAATAGGATGATACACAAGGAAGTGCGCGATATGTACACGCGCCAGATGGACATGATTGTCGATCGTATATACGAGATAAACCGACCGCTGAAGCACCGTGTGGAGCTTCTGCTTGTGGAATAAGAATAAAAAAGCGGGACATCCGTAAGTCTTTCTCCGTGTGGAGAGGTCTTTTCCGGATGTCCCGTATTCTGTTTTTGTGCGACAATATGCTTAGATCACTGCGTCTGTGGCGGTCATCTGCTCCAGCGAACCTTCCTTCACCTGAATGCAGATGTAGCTCACTGCGCTGTCGGCCGCTGCTGCCAGCTGTCTCTTAACGCTCGGAGCAACGCGCAACCAGTCGCCTGCTTTCAGCTCCACGGGCTCGCCGTCGAGAGTCATTACGGCCTTACCGCTGAGCACACCGTATATCTCCTCGTTCTGTTTGTGGCTGTGAACGAACGGTACCGACGCTCCTGCCGGCATGTTGTTGATTGATATTTCCGCGCCTGTGAGTCCCAGTTTGTCGTGCAGTTCGGTTCTCGGTGCATCGCTTACTGACAGTTTCTGATATTTATCCATGATTGTTCGTTTTAATATTGTTATACTTATTGTTTCTTTACGGCCGCAAAATTACTTAATGCTTTGCAGCCCTGCAAGACGTTACATCGTGGAAACAAAGTATCTTTTCGGAAACTGTTGTTGATTATCAGTAACTTACACGTTACATGTTTATGTATTATTAAGATTTTGCCGAAGCCCTTTTCTGCTTCGCCGCACGGTCGCGCAGTATGTCCTCCATGTTCTTTATGGCCCACTCTGTCAGCGGTTGCATGGCCTCGAGCATATCCAATCCCCGGCCGGTGAGCGTGTATTCCACTCTCGGCGGTATCTCCGGATAGGCGGTGCGGCACACTATTCCGTCCTCCTCAAGCGTCTTGAGCGATGCCGACAGCATCTTAGGCGTGGCGTCGCCGATGGCGTTTCGCAGTTCGGTGAAGCGCATCGGCGACTTCTGCGACAGCGCGTGCAGCACCAGCATCGACCATTTGTCGCTCACCCTTGCCAGTATGTTTCTTATCGGGCAGTCGGGATATATGGCGTTGCAGGCCTCCTTATATGTTTTCAGATTTACGTTTTTGTTCGTCATATCTGCAAAGATAGCGTTTTTTTCGTAAACGACGAATGTTGCTGTGTCAGTATTGCTGCTGTCCGTTTGTCTGCCGTCCGTTTGCAGGTATCGGGTGTATGCTCCGACAGCATTTTGGCATATATGCAATAAAGTAACATATTGATAAGTCACAATGAGGAAAATAATGATAAAAAACAGGTAAAAAACATCTTTTCAGTAAGCGAAAACACCGTATTATTTGTTATATTTGCAGTTATTAAAAGCTAATTTATGAAAACAAAATCTATTTCCCTCTTATCAGCCATTGCAGCACTCTTCATCGGAACTGCAAACATGGCGCAGGCGGCCGTAGGAGGTCTTACGCGCTACGTCAATCAGTATATAGGCACGGGAGGCCACGGCCATGTGTTTCTCGGCGCCAATGTTCCTTTCGGACTTGTACAGCTCGGTCCTACACAGATAACCCGTGGATGGGACTGGTGTTCCGGATATCATTACAGCGACTCTGTTCTGATAGGCTTCGGACACATGCATCTCAGCGGCACTGGTATAGGTGACCTGGGCGATATAGCCTTGCTGCCGATATCCAATGCCTCACAGCGTCAGCTCATATTCTCACATTCCAACGAGAGTGTTAAGCCCGGCTACTACTCGGTGAAGCTCACCAATCCGAATGTCAAGGTAGAACTTACCGCCACACAGCGCGTGGGCTTCCACCGTTACACCTTCGACGGCAACAGCGGCAAGGCTTTGATGCGCCTCGACCTGGTGCAGGGCATCGGATGGGACAAGATGAGCGACTGCCTGCTGACACAGGACAGCCCGACACGTATCACCGGATTCAGACGCTCTGAAGGATGGGCTAAGGACCAACGCATATATTTTGTGATGGACTTCTCGAAGCCGGTGACGATGGAGAACCGCGACAGCACAGGCATAGCCATATTCTCAGTGGAGAAAGGTGAGCCGTTGCTCGTGAAGGTAGCACTCTCGCCTGTAGATATAGACAAGGCCAAACTGAACATGCAGACCGAACTGCCCGGCTGGGATTTCGACGCTACCGTCAAGGCTGCCGACGACGCCTGGAACAAACAGCTCAGCCGAATCGTGCTGACCGACAATAACGACAAGCGCAAGGAAATATTCTATACGGCGATGTATCACCTTATGACCGCTCCGTCGCTCTTCTGCGATGTAGATGGCGCATACCGTGGTGCTGACGGCAAGGTGTATAAAGGCGACTTCAAGAACTATACAACCTTCTCGCTCTGGGACACTTACCGTGCCGCTCATCCGCTTTATACGCTTGTATTCCCGGATATGCAGAGCGACTTCGCCGAGACATTCCTGCACATCTTCGACCAGCAGGGCAAACTGCCGGTATGGCATCTCATGGGTTGCGAGACCGACTGTATGGTGGGTAATCCCGGCATTCCGGTTATGGCAGACCTCGTGCTCAAAGGATTCGTAAAGGACAAGGAGCATGCTTTCGAGGCCATGAAGACATCGGCTATGCTCGACGAGCGTTCGCTCGGACTGCTCAAGCAGTATGGCTACATTCCTTATGACAAGGAACCGACCAACGAGACCGTGGCAAAGGCTTTGGAATATTGTCTGGCAGATGCCGGCGTGGCAAAGACAGCGAAACTGCTCGGCAAGACCGACGACTACAACTATTTCCTCAACCGCAGCCGCTCTTATGCCAAGTATTTCGACAAGCAGACCGGATTCATGCGCGCCCTTTCGTCTGACGGAAAGTTCCGTACGCCGTTCGATCCTATTGAGGCCGCACACCGCGTGAACGACTATACAGAGGGCAACGCATGGCAATATACATGGCTCGTGCCGCACGATGTCCACGGACTTGTGAACCTCTTCGGCAGCGAAAAGAAGTTCGTCACCAAGCTCGATTCACTCTTCGTGGTCGAGGGCGACCTCGGCGAGAACGCCTCACCGGACATCAGCGGACTTGTAGGACAGTATGCTCACGGCAACGAACCGAGCCATCACGTCATTTATATGTACAACTATGTGGGTCAGCCATGGAAAGCTGCTCCGCTGCTCCGCAAGATGATGAACGAGATGTATTTCAATGAGCCCGACGGACTTTGCGGCAACGAGGACGTAGGACAGATGTCGGCATGGTATATACTTTCCACCGTCGGCCTCTATCAGGTTGATCCTTCAGGCGGACGCTACATCATAGGCTCTCCGCTCTTCAACCGTGCTGACCTCAATGTAGGCAACGGCAAGACCTTCAGCGTAGTGGCACGCAACAACAGCGACCGCAACATCTACGTGCAGAAGGCTTATCTCAACGGACGCGAATACAAGAAGTCGTACATCGACTACGCCGACATCATGACAGGTGGCAAGCTCGAACTCGTGATGGGCAGCAAACCGTCGAAGTGGGGAACCAAGACAGCCGACCGTCCATGATGTTAAGGTGTGAGTAGGAAAAAGGAATAAAGAATTCATAGAAAACAAAATAGAAAGGTAAAGCGATATGAAAATGAATTTGAGTTCGCAAATCGTCCTGAACAATGTTCCCGAACAGTTCTACCGTCCCCGCACGGCAGTAGAACGCTCGGAGATGACGAGATGCGAGAAAATAAGCACGGAGATATTCTCCAAGGCTGAGGAAGGCGTGACGCTCATTGCCGACACCATCGAGGCCGAAATGAAACGTTGCAAGGCCGAAGGCCGCAACTGCGTGCTCGGACTGGGCACGGGACAGTCGCTCGCCTCAGTTTATGCCGAGCTTGTCCGCCGTCATGAGGAGTGCGGACTGAGCTTCGCCAACGTGACGGTGTTCAACGCTTACGAGTATTTCCCGTTGAGTCCTGAAAGCACACACAGCAGTCTGGGACAGCTCCGCAAATATATTCTCGACCATGTGGACATAAAGCCGGAGAACATATTCTCGCCCGACGGCACGATAGCCCAGGACGAGGTGCTGCACCACTGTCGTCAGTATGAGCAGCTGATAAAGGACCAGGGCGGCATAGACATAATGCTGCTGGGCATCGGACGTATGGGCAACATCGCCACAAACGAGCCGGGAAGCGCGATTACTTCAACGTCGCGCATAATACTTATCGACTCAACATCGCGTGAGGAGATGACTCTCAGCTTCGGCTCTCAGGAGCCTGTGCCGCCGTGTTCAATAACAATGGGAATCAGCACGATACTTTCGGCACGCAAGGTGTTCCTCACAGCGTGGGGCGACGACAAGGCCGACATCATACAGAAGACCGTTGAAGGACACATCACCGACGCCATTCCGGCTTCGTTCCTTCAGACACATAACGATGCGAAGGTGGTCATCGACCTGGCAGCCGCCGCTAAACTGACACGTATCATCCACCCGTGGCTCGTCACAAACTGCGAATGGACCGACAAGCTGATACGCTCGGCGCTGGTATGGTTGTGCGGCGTGACAGGCAAACCTATCCTGAAGCTCACCAACAAAGACTACAACGAGAACGGTCTGAGCGAGCTGCTCGCGCTGTTCGGATCGGCATACAACGCCAACATAAAGATCTTCAACGACCTGCAACACACCATCACCGGATGGCCGGGAGGCAAGCCCAACGCCGACGACACATACCGTCCGGAACGCGCCAATCCTTATCCGAAGCGCGTGATCGTGTTCTCGCCCCATCCCGATGACGACGTTATATCGATGGGCGGAACGGTGAACAGACTGGTGAAGCAGGGTCACGACGTGCACGTGGCATACGAGACGAGCGGCAACATTGCCGTGGGCGATGAGGAGGTGACACGTTTCATGCACTTCATCAATGGTTTCAACCAGCTCTTTGCCAACGATGCCGACCAGGTGATAAGAAACAAGTATGAGGAGATAAAGGCGTTCCTTGCCAACAAGAAGCAGGGCGACTGCGACACGCGCGACATCCTCACCATCAAGGGACTTATCCGCCGTGGCGAGGCACGCACGGCATGCACCTACAACCACATACCTCTCGACCACGTTCATTTCCTCGACCTGCCGTTCTACGAGTCGGGTAAGATAGAGAAACTGCCTATGTCGGAAAGGGATGTGAACATCGTGCGCAAGCTCATCAGCGACATAAAGCCTCACCAGATATACGTGGCCGGCGACCTTGCCGACCCGCACGGCACTCACCGTAAGTGCACTGACGCCGTGCTTGCAGCCATCGACATGGAGAAGGAGGCAGGCGCAGAGTGGCTGAAAGACTGCCGTATATGGATGTACCGCGGCGCGTGGGCAGAGTGGGAGATAGAGAACATCGAGATGTGCGTGCCCATGAGCCCTGAGGAACTCCGCGCAAAGCGTAACAGCATCCTGAAGCATCAGTCGCAGATGGAGAGCGCTCCGTTCCTCGGCGACGACGAACGTCTGTTCTGGCAGCGTGCCGAAGACCGCAACCGCGCCACTGCACGGCTGTACGACAAGCTGGGTCTGGCATGCTATGAGGCAATGGAGGCTTTCGTGGAATACAAACCGTGATAAAGCAAAATAGATGATAAAGGCGTTTCCTGCGCCGTATATGATAAGGGCCGCGAACCGTTCTTGCGTGATGCAGACAGGTTCACGGCCCTTTCTTTATGCTCCTGTCTGTCTTGTCGCTTAGGCAAAGCGTTCTTTTTTTATATAATATATCAAAGTCTTTAGGGGGAAACTTGCGGGACTGACTTACGATTTTTCTTGACAATATTTTGACAAAATATTTTCGCAAAAGAGATGTAAAGGAATGTTAAAACATACAGAATAAAGGATATTCAGTATAATACCGCTTTTTGATATACCCTGTATCATAGTCCGAAAAAGTACGTTCGGCGTTCCGATAATGCCCATTTCATCATGCAATAAAGCCTATTTCATAGGCCGAAAAGCACCATATCGCACCCTGAAATAGGCCATTTCGCAAGCCGATATGGTGCTTTTTGCGATGCGATGAAATGTCCTTAAAATATAAATCGTTGATATTCAATGTTTTGTATAAACCTTTCATAATCCGCGTATTTGCGTTCGAATACGACTCAGTCCGCAGATACGCGCTTATTTTTCGGGGTATATCTGGAAACCCGGAGGGAAAAACTGAAAACCGGTTACAAATTGAAAGTGGACTATGTTGTTCTTGTTCGGACATACGAAAACAACGCTTATCAAGCATTTAAACCGGAGCTTTTTACAGAAACCAATCACCGTCGGTTTTTCTATTGGTTCGTTCTGCGGCGGGCTAAATATGATACGGGTTTCTTATATCATCCATACCATTTCTTATCACAGCTTCTGTACATACATAAAAACAAGCCGTGACAGCCTTTTGGGTTGCTGTCACGGCCTTGACGCATCGCGGTGCGCCTTGCAGATGTCTGTAAGTTATCCTGTGGGGCGGAGTCCCTTGGCATGCATCATTCTGCTTCTTTCACCACGTAATAGAGCACGTTGGCAGCGTGCACGTCGGCGGTGCCGTCGCTGAATAGTCCTGTGCGTGCCGGAGCATTGCTCTTGAGGCTCACCGTGGCAAGCTCGCGGTTGTCGGCAAACACGTGTATCGTCTTTCCACGGCGGTCGATGCGCAGCTGGCATGTGGCCGCGAAGTCGCGGCCGGTCTTTATTCGGTAGGTGTTGTGTCCGTAGTCGCGCGGGTTCTTGTTTATCAGTCTAAGTCCGCGGGTGCATACCGGTGCGAACGTGATCTTCTGCCAATCGGGATGTCCCGAGTCCTCGGTCTCGTATTCAATCTTGCGCCAGGTGTCGCCGTCGAGCCAGTAGAAGTCTATCTGCGAAGCCACGTCTGTGCGGAACCTGCGCTTCGCCTGCAGGTTCAGACTGAGGTCGCGGGCGTATGAGTTGTTGCCCGGAGCGAGCCGTGGCAGCAGTATGGAGCTTACATAAGTGTCGCTGTCGAAGCGGTATTGCTTCTCGAAGCTGTCTGAATATTTCACGTCAGGATAGTGTATCTCGGTGCGCGCCAGCGGCGTCTCGCTCGTGGTTGTCTTGCCTTTCACGCAGTTCTCGGTTAATAGCATGCGGCGCACGGCGTCTATTGTAACCCGCACGTAGTTCTTCTCGTCCTGCCATGCGGCATATACACCGTAGCGTCCGCGGTCGGGCGTGGCGTTGTCCAGCTGCACGCTTATCTCGTAGCTTGTCGCCGCGTCGCCCTTGAGCACGTCTGCCTGACCCAGCTTCAGTCCGCCGTCGTCTGCCGTCAGTCCTTCCCATCCGCTGAAGTGGCGGCCATATTCGTCGTATCCGTCGTTGTAGGACAGATATTCCACCGTGCCCGACACATCCACTGCGCGGTTGTCCTTATCCACACTCTCGTGGTCGCACACCTGCACATTGTCTATCCATACGGTCAGAATGTCGTGGTTGCGCTCTATGCGCCACACGTGACCGGCGTCCTTGCTCATCTGCGATGGCAGGCTGATGCGTCTGCCTCCGATGCTCACGGCCTGGTCGGAAGAGTGTGCGGCGAACGTCACTTCAAGCAGATAGGCGTCGCTTACGCTCACACCGTCGAGACTCGTTCCCGCATGTTGGGGCATGGCGGGCACGGGATGGAAACCTTCGGTGTCGGGCGACGTGATGCCGTCCACGTAGAGGCGGCCGCCCGTGAAGTGTATCCGGTCGATGTGCTGACTGCGTTTCCACGCCTTGTTAGCCATGTACACGAGCCACCATTCCCAGCCGTTTGGACCGCGCACGATGCTCGGCTGGCCCGGGGTGAGCATCAGGTCGCCTGCCTTGGCGTCGGCCATGTCGTAGAGGGCGAGCGCCACGAGCTGCGAGTTCTTGCCCGCGCGCTTCACGGTTATTATGTTCTCGCCCTTCTTCACCAGCTTGTTGTCTATCGGTATAAGGCGGTAGTCGGCCTTCGAGCCCGCGTTCACCACGTGGCCGTTGAGTGCCACCTCGCATCCGCCGCGCTGTGCCAGCTTCAGATAAGGACGGTTCTTCATGGCGTGGTCGATGACGAATCTTATTGTGTCGGCGTCGAGATTCACCGGATTGAACGTGCCGTTGCCATAGACAATCAGGTCGGTGTTGTCGTTGTCGAGCGGTTCGGTGTCAGGCCCTACCACTGGCCACGGATACTTTCCGCCCGGTCCGAAACCCATGGGCGAGGCCGCCTCGCATACGCCGAGCCTGTAGTTGCCGTATTCGGGAGCCGTGTGGTTGGCGTTATACATCATGTAGTAGCGTCCGCGGTATTTTATTACGAAAGGTCCTTCGGCCACACGGTTGTCCATCGTCTCCCACGTTTCTGGCTGCGAGCTGAACTGCTGCACGGCGTCGCCGGCGAAAGAGAAGTCGCTGTTCATGAGCCGTGCCCAAATAGTGTTTCCGTCGGTGAACTTCACCATATACAGATACAGCTGTCCGTCCTCGTCGCAGAACACCTGCGGGTCGATGCGGTTCTCGAACCACTGGTCCTTGCGCACCTCCTCGAACGGGCCGTCAATGGTGGGCGATGTTGCGTGTGTGATGTGCACTATGTGGCGGTCGTCGCCCCAGTAATTCACGCTGAACAGCAGGTGGAACAGACCGCCGCTGTAGGTTATGTCGTCGGCGTGCACCTGATTGTTTCCGGCTCCTGTGCCGTGGGTCCAGTCGTTGTCGAGGTCGAACACGTGTATGCGCTTGTTCCAGTCGGTCAGGTTGTCGCTCACGAAGAAGTCGCCATAGGTCGCCACTCCGCCGAGATAGTATTTCCCGGCATATTTTATTACTCCGGCATCGGCAATGCCTTCGAGCACGGGATTGCTCACGTTCTGTGCTCCGGCCGCCGTAACGCATAGCGCGGCAAAGGCCGCTGCCGCGGTTTTCAGTAGGTTCTCGGGTTTCATTCTCATAACGCAGAGATTTTTATATGTTTATAATCATGTTTGTGTATCATTTTTATCCGGCTCCGCCATTCTCACCGTCGTCCGTCGGACTCTTGCCCGAAGCCAGCAGCCACTCGGTGGGGCTTGTGCCGAAATGTTTCTTGAATGTCTTTGAGAAGTAGTTGGGGTCGGAGAAACCGGTGCGGTAGGCAGTCTCTGAAACGTTGTAGCCTTCGCGCAGCAGGCGGCAGGCCATGTCGAGACGTTTCTTTCTTATGTAGTCGCCGGTTGACATGCCCATGAGGTTTTTCATCTTTATGTGCAGCAGCGACCGGCTTATGCCCAGTCCGGAAGTTATGTCGCCCACGGAGAAATCGTTGTTGGATATGTTGTCCTCTACTATCTTTCTCATCTTTCCGATGAACTCCTTGTCGAGCATGCTCAGCTGTGACGACTCAATGTCGGCGCTGTCCGACTCGGCTATCTCGCTGCGCATGGCATTCTGCAACGATATTATGTTCTTCACCTGAAGCTCGAGTATGTGCGGGTCGAACGGCTTCTGCACGTAGGCTTCCGCACCGCTCTCATATCCGCTCATCACGTCGTTGCTCTGTCCTTTGGCCGTGAGAAGTATCACGGGGATGTGTGATGTAGCCATGTCGCCCTTGAGAGTGCGGCACAGCTCAATGCCGTCCATGACAGGCATCATGATGTCTGATATGACAAGCTGCACAGACTCGTTTCTCGCTATCTCCAGGGCGTCGGCGCCGTTGGCAGCAGTAAAGATATTATAATTTTTCGAGAAATAGTCCTTCAGGAAGGATATTAATTCCTTGTTGTCGTCAACAAGCAGGATGGACATCTTGTGTTTGTCAGCCACGTCGGTCTTCGGCTCGTCGGCCTCTTCGCCTATCTCTCTGACTGCCGAGAGCTTGTATTGTGACAGCGGTACGATCACCTTGTCGTCGCTGATGAGGCACGCGGGGTCGAAATAGCGGCTCTCGACGTTCAGCTCCACCGTGAATGTGGCTCCGTGGCCCGGTTCGCTCTCCACGCTTACGGTGCCCTTGTGTATCTCAGCCATTCGTTTCACGAGCGCCAGACCTACGCCCCATCCGCTGCTGTTCATGTTGTATCCGCGCTTGGTCTGGTAGTATTTGTTGAATATGTTTGCCTGTTCTTCTTTCGCTATGCCTATGCCTGTGTCTGCAACCACTATTTGCAGATATCTGTTGGTCTCGTTTCCTTTGTTGATGATGCGTGCCTTCACGGCTATCTTTCCGCCCTGAGGCGTGAACTTCATGGCGTTGGATAGCAGGTTGCTGATGATTCTTTCGACGTATGAAGGCGAGAACCACACATCCTCTCCGTTGTCCTCGCAGTCGCTTGTGAGCGTCTTCTTCTTTTCCTCGGCTATGTGACAGTAGGGCGCGATAAGGTTTTCGATGAAGGCGAGCGGGTTTCCGCGTTGTATGTAGAAGGGAAAATTGTTTGTCTCAATCTGGTTGAATGTTACCAGTTCGCCGATGAGCGTCTCCATCTTTCCGGCGTTCTTTATTGCAAGGTCGAGATGCTTACCCGACTCTTCGCTCAGTTCCTTGCGCGGAATGCTTTTCAGCGGTGCCACGATGAGCGACAGGGGCGTGCGCAGCTCATGGGATACGGTGGTGAAGAAATCGAATTTGGCACGGTCTATCTCCTCTATTTTCTTCTTCTCCATGTTCGCCATCTTCACCTCGTTCTTTTCCTTCAGTCTCATTGAGAAGAATGACCAGATGGCAATTCCTCCTATACATGTCAGTATGGTGTAGATAAGGTAAGCCCATCCAGAACGCCAGAACGGAGGCTCGACTATAATCTCGATGACTTTCTCCGGATTGCGTTCCCATCCTTTGTCAGAGTTGTTGGCGCGTATGTGCAGCTTGTATTTACCCGGAGGAAGATTGTATCCGGAGAACTTACGGCCCGACCCTACGTCGTGCCAGTCTTTGTCCATTCCTTCAAGATATATCTGATATTCTATCGAGTTGGTATTTCCAGGCAGTATGACGCCATATTCGATGCTGAAATTTCGGGCCTGTTCGTAAGATAGTTTCAGGCATGATGTCTTGTCGAGTTGTTCTGTGAGAGGAGTGTCTTTGGTCGAGGCGTTCATCTCCACATTGTTAATGGTGAGTGTCTTGAGATGGACAATGAACGGTCGTGTGTCTGCCTTGACTTTCCGCGGATTGAAACAGATGAGTCCGTCAACGGTTCCGAACATTATAGTACCGTTGCTTGTCAGCAATGAAGACGAGAAATTGAACTGATTGGTGGATAGTCCGTCTTCGGTAGTAAACTTGACGGTGCTGTTGTGTTTCTGCAGATACCGGAACAGTCCTTGGCTTGTACTTATCCATAGATTGTTGTTCTTGTCTGCTATCACGCTGCATACGGTGCAGTTGGACGGGAAGATATTATTGCTGAATGAGCCTATCTTTCCGTTCTTTGTGTTCATATATTGAAGTCCGTAATTGTTGGTTCCTATCCACAACCGTCCGTTCCGCTCGTAGAAAAGACAGGTGACGTAGTTGTCTTTCAGTCCGGAACGCTTGTTGTCGTCGGTCCAATGGGTCACTTTACCTGTCTTTGCGTCCACCTTGAAAAGTCCGTTGTGCGCGGTGCCTGCCCATAGATTGTCTTTGTCGTCGGTGATCATTGTATATACGAACACCTTGCCAAGCACATTATGTGCGAAACTCTTGAAGCTGTCGGTAGCGCCATCATAATATCGCAGTCCTAAGGTAGTGGCAACCCATAACCTTCCGTTGCGTTGTCTGATGATGGAAAATATGGAGTTGGCGGAGAATCCTTTGTTACATTCATACTTCTTCCACGCTCCCGTTTTCAGGTTATAACGGAACAGACCGTTACGGAATGTACCTATCCACATCTCGTTTGACAGGTTGTCGTATAGCAGACTGTGCACGTTTGTGCCGAGATCGCGGATTTTATCAAACACGTGGAATGTTCCCGCGTTTGAGTCGTATATGTTTATTCCGTTGTCCTCGGTGGCTATCCAGTAAACGCCTTTTGCCGTCTCAACCATCGTGCGCGGAACCTTGCCTTTGATGTTTTGCGGAGTGAAACCGGGCTCGAAGCAGGTGAACGGGTCGTTGTTGTTGAGCATCACATCCACGCCACCGAAGTATGATCCTATCCAGATGTTGTTGTTATTGTCGTTTATGATGGCATAGATGGCGTTGTCGCTCAGCGAGTCTTGTGACAAAGGGTTGTGACGTAATATCTCAATCCGTCCGTCTGGATTGATTATCGTCACGCCTTTTTCAGTGCCGAGCCATATGCGTCCGGCCTTGTCCTCTGTTATCACTCTCACTGTTCCGTCCGACAACTCCGACGCAGGATATATCTTTTTCTGCCCGTTCTTCATGTTGATATACATCACACCTTTTCCGTTGCGTCCTATCCACAGCTTGTCTTTAGAATCGAACAGCATCTGGATTATGTCGTCCCAGCCGGTCATGAAGTCGGAGAAATATGAGCGGTTGATGTGGGTTATCCTCGTCATTGACGGATTGTAGTAGAATATAGAAGTGCTTGTCGCTACATAAAGATTGTTGTGTCTGTCGGTGGCAAGCGACAGAATATATCCCGATTCCAGCGCGGGATAGGTGGAAAAACTGTTGTTGTGCTCGTCGTATATGCTGAGTTGGTTGCCTCCGCATATTATTTTACCGTTGCGTGTCTCTATTATTGAAGACACATTGCCCTCAGGCTTCTGATATGGTTCGAAGTCGTCCGTTGCCGGACAATATCTGCACACTCCATCCTGTGTGCATACCCAGATTCGTTTTTTACTGTCAACAAACAGCTTGTATATGAAATTATGTATGAGTGAGCGTGGGTTTCCTTGTTCGTGGAAATAGGTTTTTATGCTGTATCCGTCGTATCGTGACAGTCCGTTGCGTGTGCCTATCCAGATATTTCCTTCCGCGTCTATGGCAAGCGCCTGTATCTGCTGATGAGGCAGTCCGTCCTTGCTGTTGATGTGACTGAACCGCATGTTGCTGGCACTGGTGTGTCCGAGTGTCATGAGAGACAGTAAGGCGATTATCAGGATGGTTCTCATGAATGTATTGTTGATGAGGTTATGGTTTCTGTTTGTGTGCGTTAAGATACTACGGCAGATGTTTTCTGTCGTAGTATCTTGTTTTATTAGACATTGATAAAAGAATTTTCAGAGCACTATCTTGCGACTTACTACATTTCCGTCGGCAAGAGTCATTCTCACTATTGCGAATCCTTTGTGTCCGACTTGTGTCTGGAAATTGAATCCGGGACGGCTCATCTTTGTGATGATACGTCCGTCGGCTGAGCATAATGTTATGTCTGTGACTTCGCGTTCACTGCTCACCGAAATGGTATTGCCGTGTGTCCGTACGCTTATATTCTCATCATCTGTAACGGAATGTCCCTTTATGGCGTCAGTCGTTTCATTACCAGTAATTCTAAATTCCACGTATGTCCATGAAGCGTTGCGCTGTGCATCGGGTATACGTTCTGTCTTAGTAGTGGTCTCTCCGACGTCTTCAACTTCTATTGTAGCAGCCATGCGTTGACCTTTTGGTGCTTCGCTCTTGCCTAAGACGCTCCAAGGCAGTGCGGCTTCTACAACATACGATGTGCCGGCAGACTTTACTTTTAAGTTTATCTGTGATGCGTCATCCGATTTCCAGTTGCCGTCTTCGCCGTGCCAGGCTTGACAAACGGAATCTCGTCTGAACGAGAAACAATATATACCTTGTTGTGGCGACGTAGCCGAAACATTATCAGCGTCTATCATCAGACGTACATTGTCTGTGGTCTGTCCTTTCTTTACGTATGTACGGTCGGAAATACGGGCAATAAAATACAACGAATCTTCGTCGTGGGCAAAGTCAGCTATTATCTGTGTTCCGATTTGTGTACCGAGCTTTATCTGCGATGATGTGGAACGCATATAGCCTTCGTCTCTTGATAGCACGCCGTCTATATTTGGTTTTCCGTATGGAGCCTGTAGTAGTCGGGTGGGGTATCCTTTTATCATTTCAATACTTCCGTTCACACCTCCTACGGCAACAACAATGCCGGTATCTATTACTGCTACAGAGTTCCACATCACCTGATCGGACACGTTTGTGATGAACGGGTTGGACATGGCCTTGAAGTTTCGTGCATTCTCGTCGCCAACGGCGGTGAACATAGTGTTGTTCGAGCCGTGGTTGTAGGTTGATTGCCATGACAGAACCGTCTCACCCCAAGGCAGTACTCTCAGATAAGGCGCGCCGCCTTTGGCCAGAGGACAGAAATTGAAGTCGAGTGTCTTGTCTCTATTCTCGCTTTCTCCCGTAACACTGTAATGCACCCAGTTCTTTTCCAGACTGCATCTTACGGTCGTAGGGAAGAAGTCGTTATATCCGGGCCACCCGTTGTCTTCGATGGCTACGACTATTGTCTGCTTGTCGTTCAGCAATACAGGAGAAGGCATACCGTCTCTGTAGCCTGCTCTGAAGGAAATTGCACTGGGATTACCCCAAGTCTTTCCGCCGTCGAACGACCTGCACATGGATATCTGCTGCTCGTTGCTGTTGGTGTATGGGCCTTCGTCTGCGAAATAAACCTGCAGCTCTCCGGACGGCAACTCAAGCATTGATGGTTCCCAGCATCCGTCGTTGAATGTGTGTTGTGCGTCGTAGATGAATATCTCGTCGCTCCATGTCTGACCGTTGTCGGTGCTTCTTTTACATCTTATTCCGAATTTCCGGTCTTCAGTATAAGGCTCACTTGGCCGCGGATTATATGCCACGATAATTGTTCCGTCTTTCAGTTGTATGAGGTCAGGCACGCAATTTGGAGTGTTGTTTGTGTTTGTGACTATCTTCACCGGACTGCTCCACGTGTTTCCGAGGTTGCTGCTGAACGATATGTTGATGCCTCCGCTTTCGCAGACAGCCATCAGTCTGCCGTCCTGTAACTGTATTATACGTGAATAGCCACCGGAACTGAACACGGTCTTTCGTGTTGACAGATCCCAGAATATGCGTGAGCCGCTATACGGAGTCACATCCTCCGCCATGACGGAGAATGTGACTGATAAGAGAAATAAGACAATAAATTGTAGTTTGCGCATTATAAAACAATTATTTATAAGTTATGTTCAGTATTACAGTTGACGTAGCCGTGATGTTCGGATTGTCGGCATAAGTCCGCTTCAACGTATATGTCACGTCTGTCTTTGTCAGGTCTATCGCCGTTCCCGGCTGTATTTCTGTATCGCCTGCATAGAATTTCACGTCATCGTCTATGCTGAACTCCGGTACAACGTTGCTTATATCTGTGCCCTGTGGCAGACTGAATGTGTATGTCTGCAGGTCCTGATAGAATGCGTTTCGCGTCAGTGTGGCTTTCTCTCCGTTTATGGAGATGCTCGAAAACTCAGGATATATGAGCGTGTAAAGCTTATAGTTGCGCTCGTCTCCGGAGTTGGCCACCACATGGATGTCGTGCACCTGTGTCAGATCATAGTAGTTGTTGATGGCGTAAGGTTCATTGTCAACATAAATTTTCGATGAATCCGAAGCAATCTCGAACGACAGTCTCTGACGTTTTGCATTGAGGGTTATCTCACGATTGTTGTAAACCTGTTTTGTAGGAACCCGCATTACCCAGTTCACATCGTCGATGAGTTCGGCATAATATATGTTCGGTGTGATGCTCGACGACACTTTGTCTATCGTTGTCACGTCATCGGTCACGGTCACCTCGAATGTAGTTATGTCCGTCTTCATGTTTCCGCCGAGATACGTGTCGTATGTGGTTGCGATGCAGACAACTTTGAACGTACCAGGCACGGTGTACGAATAAGTGAAAAGTCCTTTGTTCATCACGAAGCCGGTGTTGCTTTCGTTTCTCAGATCATAGTCGTGTCCATCGTCACCGGTGAATATCACCACCTGGTCGGCTACACCGTTGAAGTGAATCTCCATCGACTGGTTGATTTCCAGCTTGTCCGTGTTCACCGTGATGCTGGCCACCGGAGTGCGTGCCTCCTCGTTCTCATCGCTGCATGCAGCAAAGAGAACGACTGCCATGACCATTATTATAATGTTTGATATTTTCTTCATTTCAGACATTGTTTTAAAGTTTTCAGACTGTTGTTATGAAACACATTTAGTAGCCCGGGTTTTGTTCCACCACTCCGTTAGACACGTCTATCTCTGTCTGCGGAATCGGGAACAGTTCGTTCTTGCCTTTTACGAAATACAGTCCGCGGCTGTTTGGTCTGCTGCGTCCGAAGGTGTGGAGCACCTCTGCAGCACGTCCCTGACGTACGATATCGAAGAAACGGTCCCACTCATAGGCGAGCTCCATGCGTCGCTCCTGCCATATCTGGTCTCTCAGATATCCGTAGCCTCCTGCCACATACAGTTTGCTGCTGTTGTTGATGGTGTTCACCTGTGCCTTGCATCTGTTTAATTGGGCCAGCGCATTCTCGCGGTCGCCACATTCGTTCAGTGCTTCGGCATACATGAGTACCACTTCCACAAATCTTATCATTCTGCGGTTGCGTCCGTTGTCACCGGCATATTGCGGTTTGTCTTTCTTTGGAGTGTACCATTTCAAGGATACGTAGCGTCCTTCACCGCCCTGCCATATCTCACCGTCAGGAGTGTTTCCCTGATGATGGATGAGGAAATCCTTGCGGATATCCGTTCCGAACAGACCTGAAAGAATTTCAGATGTGGCGTACATCTTTACCGATCCTACATCGAAAAATTCTATGCCCGCGCCTTCGTTTGTGTCACCACTTGTTCCGTCGGCACTCTCTTTGAATACAACTTCGAATACCGATCCGCGGCAGAATTCGCCGTCGCCATACCATTGATATACGTATGCCCACTTGTCACCGTTGTGCAATGGAGATCCGTAATAGTCGGTGTAATCCAGTGAATATACGTTGTTGAGCGCATCCATCTGAGTGTCTGCCGTCTCGTAGGGATCGCTTGAGGTGTTCAGGTCTTTCGGCTTGAACCACAGTCTTTGTCTCAGAGCCTCCCAATCCTCCGTTCCGTCATACTTCAGAATCTCGCCGTAGGTCATCGGGTCGCCTTTGACGAAGTAGTCACCGATGCGTTTCATCTCCTGCCATTTTTCTGAAGGAACACCGGGTTTCGCCTGATACATGAGCACTTTCATCAGCAGTGCCACCGCAGCACCTTTCGTTATCTTTCCTGTTTCGCCCGACGGATACACTGTGGGCAGTATCATTGCCGCCTCGCGCAGGTCTTTTTCTATGTACGCATAACATTCCTCCAGGGTGTTGCGCGGTATGACAAGCTTCTGCACGCTTTCGTCCTCAGGTCTTATAGGCACTCCACCGAAAGTCTTGACCAAATTGAAGTAATACAGCGCACGCAGGAATTTGGCTTGTCCGAGAATCCAGCGAATGCCCTGATAGGCCGTATATTCGTTTGTCGATATATGCACACGGCCGATGTTGTAAATCACCTGGTTGGCTCTGTGTATGCCTTTGTAGTTTATATTCCAGCGTTGCAGGATCCAAGAGTTTGAAGTGTTGAAACGGAAGTTCACCAGTTGCCCCATGTGCGATGACAGTCCTTCGTCGGTTCCGAGCACGTCGTCGCCGCACGCCTCGCCGAATCGCCACTCCTGATCGTTGTACGAGTCGCTCTGCAATATGTCGTATGCGGCATTGAGCGACGTCTGCATCTTGTATTGTGTGTCGTAGTAGTTCTTGTCGGTTGCGTAGCCTTCGACATCCTTCTCGAGGAAGTCGCTGCATCCGCATACCAACAATGCACATACTATAAACGATAAATTGCAAAATATATTCTTCATAAAAGTATAGTTTAAGATTATATTCCAAGTTTTATGCCGAATGTGAACGACCGTGCCTGCGGATAGTTTCCCTGATCCACACCCATGCTGAGGTTGTCGCTTTCGGTACCTATCACTTTTCCTACTTCAGGATCGAATCCGTCGTATCCGGTGAAAGTCAACAGGTTGTATGCAGTGAGCGACAGCGCAAGGTTGGAAAGTTTGAGCTTGTTGAGTATGCTCTTCGGGAATGTGTAGGTGAGTCGCAGCTCTTTCAGACGCAGGTATGATCCGTCCTGTATGAAGAAGTCGCTTGCGCGGAAGTTACGTGCCTCGTCGTTGTTGCGCAGGTCGGGCACGCTGGCGTTGAGGTTCAGCGGGAAGAACTCGCGTCCTGATGCGAGCTGTCCTGACCAGTGCTTCTCGCGTATGTCGGCATATACGTTGCCGTTGGAAGCGTTATACAGATAGTAGTCCATCACGTTGAATATCTTGTTTCCGGTCTGTCCCTGGAAGAAGATGCTCAGGTCGAAGTTCTTGTAACCCACCGACATCGGTATTCCGAATACGAAGTCTGGCAGCGGCGAGCCCAGATACGTACGGTCCTCGGCAGTGATGCGTCCGTCGTTGTTCAGGTCCTTGAATCTGAAGTCGCCCGGAAGTGTGGACTGCTCCCAATAGTTCTTGCCTGCGTCATACTGTGCGCTGGCCTTCACTTCGTCGTAAGTATTGAATATACCGTCGGTCACATATCCGTAGAAACTGCCGATAGGCTGTCCCACAGCGGTCTTTGTCACGTAGTCGGCTATGCTGCTTTCGCTCAGATAAGAGCCGTATATCGGCTCATTGCCTGTACCGAGGCTCACCACCTTGTTCTTTATCCATGAAAGGTTGAAGCCCACTTCGTAGCGCCAGTCCTTGCCGATGTTGTCGCGCCATTTCACGTCGTACTCCCAACCGTAGTTGCGTACGGCTCCCGCATTTGTCATAGGAGCGGCGTCGAGTCCTGCCGAGCTCACTGTCGGCACGCGCAGCAACATGTCGCTGGTCTTGCGGTTGAAGTATTCTATTGTGAACGTCAGTCGGTTGTCGAACATACCGAAGTCGGCCGCGATGTTGAAGCTTTCGCTGCGCTCCCATTTAATGTCGTCGTTGCCGAGCACCATTGCCGTTGCTCCGTTCTGCAGCGTGTGGTTGCCCAGACCGTACGGATAGTTGTAGCCGAATGTAAGATATGTATAGCGTGAGAGCACGTCGATGCGGTTGTTACCAAGGATACCGTAGCCCACGCGCAGCTTTCCGAGCGACAGCCACTTCTTGAATCCCTGCATGAATTTCTCGTTAGAGAATTTCCATCCCAGTGATACTGACGGGAAGAAACCCCACCGGTTGCTCTTCGAGAACTTTGACGAACCGTCGGCACGGATGTTGGCTTGCAGCAGATAAGTGTCGTTAAAGCTGTAGTTTATACGTCCTATCAGACCGATAGCTGTCCATTCGTTTGGCAGTCCGTAGGTCTTGTCGCCGGTGTATGCGCTTGAAAGGAAGTGGAAGTTCGGGTCGTTGCTCGGCGTACCTTTACGTTCAGACTGCTGATAGTCATACTTGTATCCCTCGGCAGTCTGTCCTGCCAGCACCGTGATGCTGTGATGGTCGTCGTTCCACATGAACGTGAGCAGGTTGTTTATCTCCCACTTGTCGGTGCGGCTCTGGTTCTTATATACGGTGGTGAGGTCGGTCATGTTGAAGTCCTCGTTCAGTTTTCCCACCTCGTAGAAATTGTCGTCAGTCTGCGGTACCATGTAGTATGAGGCCTTGAACTGATATGTGAGATATTTGCATATCTTGGCGTCGAGACTCATGTTCATGTCCAGACGGTTGCGGTGCATCTGTTCGTGGTTGCGCGCAAGCACTGCCACCGGGTGCGACGACGACCAGTATCCTTTAGAATCATACATATATGTCATAGGCGACTGATAGAGAGCCTGCTTCAGAATGCTTGACGAGCCTTCGGGCACACCGAGCTGTTTCTCGTAGGTATAGGCCAGGTTGGCAGTCATCGACAGCCATTTGGCAAGCTGGGTCTTCACATTGAGACGCGCGTTGAAGCGTCTGAACTCAGATGTCTCCACGATACCTTTCTCGTTGTAGTAGCTTGCGCTCGCCATGTATTGTGTCTTGTCCGTACCTCCCGACACCGACACACCGTGCGACTGTTTGAATCCTGTGCGTGTGATGGCGTCCCACCAGCTTTTCGGCGAGTTGCTCATGATGGTGTCGAGCAGATAAGCCTTGTGATCGTCATAGTAATAACTGCCGTCGCTGTTTTTCGACATATACAGCTTGCCGTCCGAAGAATAAATGCTTTGGTCGTTGATGTAATCGAGCATGAGTGCGTAGTCTTCTGTTCCCATGACGTCTATTTTCTTCCACGGACTTGATATTCCGACATATCCGTCGTAGGTTATTTTCGTCTTTCCGCTCTTTCCGCTCTTTGTCGTTATGGCCACAACGCCGTTGGCGGCACGCGAACCATAGACCGCACTCGAGGCAGCATCCTTGAATATCTCCACGTTCTCTATGTCGTTGGGATTCAGATAGTCGATGTTGTCAACGATGAATCCGTCAACCACATACAGCGGGTCTGAGTCGTTCACCGTTCCTGTTCCGCGTATCTTGATGGTGGTGTTGCTTCCCGGCGCACCTGTGTTCTGTATGATGTTCACGCCTGCGGCACGTCCCTGCAGGGCCTGTAGGGTTGACGATACCGGCTGGCTGTTTATGTCCTTTCCTTGTATTGACGATATGGAACCCGTCACATCGCTCTTTCGCTGTACGCCATAGCCTATGACGATAAGCTCGTCGAGCATCTTCGAGTCAGACTCCATCGTGACGTTTATCCTCGTCCTTTTGTTCACGGCAACCTCCTGCATGGAAAATCCCATGTATGTGAATTGCAGTGTGGCATTTGCCTCCACGCTGATGGAATAGTTACCGTTTATGTCGGTTATCACGCCATTGCTGACGCCTTTCTCCTTCACGGTGACACCCGTCAGCGGCTCGTTGTTCTGTCCGTCCACCACGGTTCCTGTCACCTTTATCTTCTGGGCATACGCTGTCATGGCAAACAGTGCGGCCACCAGCAGCATTGCCAGTCTTGTGATTTTGTGTTTACGCATAAAAATCCGTTTTAGGTTTCTGTTCTGAGTATCAAGTATCAAAGGTTGACAGTCCGGCAGTCCGTACAGCCATGCATAAGACTGCGGCATACTGTCCGTGTCTCCGGACTGTCTGTCTTCGTTGTTGTGATATGCCGGAATCATCGTCCCGGCAATCAATCCTTAACCGATCAACGTACTACGACTTTTTTCGTACCTACTACGTACACGCCCTTTGCAAGTCCTTCGGTGGCCTTGTCGGCATCTACGTTGTGACGCAGCTGAACACCGTCGAGGGTATATACATTCACGACAGACTCGTCTTTGGCGTTGATGTCCTTTATGGCGTCTGTTCCGGCAGCTATTTCTGCAGGAGTGCGATATTCCGGTTCGAGATATCCCATGTCGCTCACACCATCCCATCCCGGTTTGGTGTATTTGTAGACATACACTTTCTTGGTGGCGTCAGATGCGAAGCATATTGTTCCGCCGAGGTTGCGCAGAGAGTGTACAAAGTCGCCTGTCGGCACGATGTGTGTGCATACTACTGGCACGCCGTCCTTGCTGTCGAGACGATAAAGTCCTGTTCCGTATCCGGCCGACACGTCGTTGGCCTCGTTCATCCAGTAGAGCGATCCGCCTGCTACGGTCTGTTCCTTAACCCAGTCGCACAGTGTGCCTGTGCAGAAGTCGTATTGCAATACCACCTTCTCGCCGTCGAAGTAGTGAAGCTCGCCTCCGGTCTGTCCGAGAGCAGCGTCGAAACCTTCGGATGCGCAGAACATATATACGCCGTCGAATATACATCCCGGATCCGGGAATGAGTTGTTGTCCTGTGACGGCTGGCGTGTGAAGATGTCGTAGATTTGGTAGTCGCCTTTCTGCATGTTGGTACCTGCGAACTCATAACCCATGTTAGGATTCCATCCGCGGAACCAGATGCGGTCCTTGTAAACCTCCCATCCTGTGCCGAATGTGCTTGAGCTGTAGCCGATGCCACCGTCGTTCTTGCCCTCGTGAGCGTCGTATATCATGTAGGTGTGCTCGGTTCCGCTCTCACCCGGACCGTTGAGTCCTTCGGCCACGAGACCGTCCGATGTCCAAGGCTCCGAACCATAGTCGGGTGTCCATGCCTGGAAGAACACGCGCTCGTTGTTGTAATTCTCCAGATTGTCGAGTCCTGCGTTGCGTGTATAGCCCTCTTCATATCCGGCCTGACCCTCTCCGTAGCGCTCCCAGTTGATGTCCATCACGCAGTATGTGCCTTCAGGTGTACCGTCGGTCACCCAAAGCTCCTCGCCTGTAGTGCCGTCCTTGTTGTCGGCTTTGAAGAATACGCGGCGTCCCACACGCACATAAGCCGTGTGCAGCGTAGTGTTGTCCTGTCCCGGCCAGCGCATGTCGCAGTCGTAGAGGCGGTAGGTTCCTTCCGGCGTACCGTCTGTTATCCACAGCCATTGCTGCGGTCCGCGCACGATGTCGTATTCGGCACTCTCGTCGTCGGTAGCCGCGAACACGGCGTGATGCTCATCCATCTGTATGAAGGCCTTCGGGTTGCCGTCGCCCAGTATGTAGGTGTCGGCAAGCAGAATGGTGCCTTCCTCTGTTCCGTCAGAGATGTAGGTCTCGCGGCCGTAGTCGTCGGTGTAGGCTGAGAACAGCACCTTGTCGTTGAATCTCGAGATGTAGCATGGTTCCGAACTGTTTGAACCCGGTATGATGTCGGCCACCATGTGAGTACCTTCCTTGGTGCCGTCGGTCACCCAAAGTTCCTCACCGTGCTCGCTGTCGGATGCGGCGAAGAAAGCCTTGTAGCCTTTCTCCGGTGATCCTGCCACCACGAGGTTCTTCTGTTTATCCCATTTGCGCTCTGGGTTGATGTTTGCTGTCACTCCGTCGGGAAGCAGGTCGATGAGTTCGCCCGAATCCTGTGCAACGGCATTGCCTGCTAATGAAAGCATGGCGGAAATGAGTAAAAGTTTTCCTCTTTTCATGATTGTTAGTTTTTAGTTATTAATATTGTTAGTTATAGCTGAGCCTCAGACATCCTGCCGGATGCAGTGGCTTAGATTTCCAGGTAAATAAAAAATGTGTCGCGCATTACCGCTTTCGCTGTATCAGAGTAGGTATGCGGTGAGCCAGATCAGATGTCTCCCGCAGTTGTCGTCATGTTGCTTCTGTTTGTATGCGGTCGACTTGATTTGTTGCAAATTTATTTATGAAATAATAAAGTGTAAGGTAATAATGTTTAGATTATCTGTCTTTTTGTTTTGCCTCCCGATTTTTTTGATTCCGGCCTGTGCGTAAGTGTTTATTATGGCAGTGGGGCTCTCTGTTCCGGCGCGCCCGTCGCGGTGTGTTGCCGGCTGTGTTTCATAGTGTTGCGGCGACGCAGACGGGTCTGTTAATGCGCATGCCGGTGGTGCATGAACGTCGCTGAATAAAACAGAACGGCTGCAATGTCTCCGATGGAATGGGCGGTTTGATGAAAAAACAGCCATTTCATCGGTGTGCGTATGGCGGGGAGTGGTGTGGCGGACGGTTGTCGTAGGCGGGACGAGATGCTGTGTCCCATGTTGCGGTGACGGAATGGCTGAACAGGCTTTTCGGGCGCGTTTCCGTATATTTATGCAGAAACGGGAGTAAAAATTTTTGACAAATAAAATTTTCAAAATAGAAAAACGGAAAGTCGCGGCTACCCCGTTGAGACCTGCGAAAGAGCCTTTTTTGGAATGGTCTGCACAAGATTCCGGCGGAGCAAAAAACCGGTCATCGTGCGAAAGAGCCCATTTCAGAGTGCGAAATGGGCTCTTTCATGCTGCGAAATGGTGCTTTTTGGCCATCAATAAAGCCCATATCGTAACCCGAAATGGGCTCTTTCGCAAGCTGTTGAAATCTGTTCCGATGTGTCGGAAAGTGCAAACGGTTGACTGACAGACTGTTAGCAAACTGCCTCAAAACTCGCGTATTTGCGGCCGCAAAATCTATTGTGCGTTCCGCGGGCACTCCTGAGGACTTGACGTTTTGTCAATGTGAATATTTATTCATCAATATGTATATTTATGCAACTGCGTGTTCCGCCTGCGTGGCGTGACTTTCGTCTGAGGGCAGTGAGCCGGCAATATTGTGCGCTTCCGGTGGTTGAGAATGATGGAAGAAACTGTTTAAAGTAAACAAAATATTAAAAAATAAATGTAATAAAATTAAAATCTGTAAAAATGGGCGATTTTTTTTACCATATTAAAAGGTATAAGTAAAAGTTCTATCTAATTTTGCACCTTATATAAAGTGTAAAGGCAAAATATGCAAGAAAATTTAGTCATCGTGGAGAGCCCTGCAAAGGCTAAGACGATAGAGAAATTTCTGGGTTCGGACTATAAGGTGATGTCATCTTACGGACACATCCGCGACCTGAAGAAGAAGGAACTGAGCATTGACGACAAGACGCTGACGCCTGACTATGTCATACCGAAAGACAAGCAGGAGATAGTAAAGAAACTGAAGGAAAATGCGGAGGCAGCCGGCAAGGTCTGGCTGGCTTCCGATGAAGACCGTGAGGGAGAAGCCATATCGTGGCACCTGTGTGAGGTGCTCGGACTGGACGAGAACGAGACCAACCGCATCGTGTTCCACGAGATAACCAAGCCAGCGATTCTCGCAGCCATAAAGTCGCCGCGCCGCATAGACATGAATCTGGTGAACGCGCAGCAGGCACGCCGCGTGCTCGACAGACTTGTGGGATTCAAGCTCTCGCCGGTGCTCTGGCGCAAGGTGAAGCCGGCTCTGTCGGCAGGACGTGTGCAGAGCGTGGCTGTCAGACTGATAGTCGAGCGCGAGCGCGAGATACATAAGTTCAAGAGCGAGCCTTATTACCGCATCAACGCCATATTTGCCGTAACCAATCGCGACGGTTCTGCCTCAGAGGTGAAGGCCGAGCTCGACAAGCGTTTCGCCACCCACGAGGAGGCTCTTGCTTTCCTCGAGAAGTGCAAGCAGGCCGATTTCAACGTCGAGTCGGTGAGCAAGAAACCGCTCAAGCGTGCTCCGGCGGCGCCGTTCACCACCTCCACACTTCAGCAGGAGGCAGCCCGCAAACTGGGTTTCTCGGTGTCGCAGACCATGATGGTGGCACAGAGACTTTACGAAAACGGATTCATCACATACATGCGTACCGACAGCGTGAACCTTTCTTCGCTGTGCATCAACGCCAGCAAGGAGGAGATAACATGTCTCTACGGTGCCGAATACAGCAATCCGCGCCAGTATCACATACACTCTAAGGGCGCGCAGGAGGCTCACGAGGCCATCCGACCGACATACATGAACAACACTTCGGTGGAAGGAACCATGCAGGAGCGTCGCTTGTACGAACTGATATGGAAGCGCACGGCTGCATGTCAGATGGCCGACGCGCAGATAGAGAAGACCACGGTCACCATAAGTGTGAGCGGCACCGACGAGAAGTTCATTGCCAACGGCGAGGTTGTGAAGTTCGACGGATTCCTGAAGGTGTATCGCGAATCGACCGATGACGATGACTCCCGTCGGGATGAGTCGCAGCATATGTTGCCCGAACTGGTGGAGGGCGAGCTGCTCGCACGCCGCGAGATAACCTCTACCGAACGCTATTCGCAGGGACCTGCACGATACACGGAGGCAAGTCTCGTGCACAAGCTCGAGGAGCTGGGCATCGGACGCCCGTCAACCTACGCTCCTACAATAAGCACCATACAGCAGCGCAACTATGTTGTTAAGGGTGATAAGAAGGGCGAGGAACGTGCCTACACGGTCGATACACTGCGCGGACTGGTCGTCTCGTCGGTACGCAAGACCGAGATGGCGGGCAACGACAAAGGCAAACTGTTGCCTACGGACATAGGAACGGTGGTGAATGATTTCCTGATGGAGAACTTCCCGGTGATAATGGACTACAACTTTACCGCCACCGTAGAGCACGAGTTCGACCGCATAGCCGAGGGCAAAGTGCTGTGGACAGACGTCATGCACCACTTCGACAAGGAGTTTGAGCCTACTGTCGATAAGGTGATGAACGCACGCAGCGAGCACAAGGCGGGCGAACGTCAGATAGGAATAGACCCGAAGACCGGTCATCCGGTGTTCGTAAAGATAGGCCGTTACGGTCCTGTGATACAGATAGGTCAGGCCACTGACTCCGAGAAACCGCTCTTCGCGCAGCTTCCTGCCGACAAGAGCATGGAGACAATAACTCTCGATGAGGCTCTCGAACTGTTCAAGCTGCCGCGTGAGGTGGGCGAGTTCGAAGGCTCGCCGGTGGTTATCGGATCCGGACGTTTCGGCCCATACGTCATGCACAATAAGAAATATGTGTCACTGCCCAAGGATGAGAATCCTCTGACCACGACTCTCGAGACGGCTGTCAGACTGATAGAGGAGAAGCGCAAACAGGAAGAGCAGCGCCACATAAAGTCGTTTGACGAGGACGACAAGCTCGAGGTGCGCAACGGAAAATACGGTCCTTACATAGCCTACAACGGCAGCAACTACCGCATACCGAAGGAACTGCACTCGAAAGCAGCCGAACTGACGTATGAGAAATGTATGGAAATAGTGAACGCTACGCCGGAGAAGAAGAAAACGGCATCACATCGCAGAAAATGAACCGACCGATAATATTTCTTGGATATATGGGTGCCGGCAAGACAACCGTGGGCAAGGCGTTCGCGCAGGACACCGGAAGACGGTTCTATGATCTTGACTGGTACATAGAGAGTCGCAGGCACCGCACCGTCAAACAGATCTTCGACGAAGTAGGCGAGGACGGTTTCAGACGCATAGAACGCAACATGCTGCACGAGGTAGCGGAGTTCGAGAATGTGGTGGTGAGCTGTGGAGGTGGCACGCCTTGCTTCTTCGACAACATGGAATACATGAACAGCCGCGCCGTGACCGTATATCTCAAAGCCACGCCTGACGTGCTTTTCGAGCATCTGAAGATGGGACGCACGGTGCGTCCGCTGCTCATTGGCAAGACGCCCGACGAGGTGAAGGCGTTTGTACGGCAGCAGCTTGAGGTGCGCGAGCCTTTCTACTCGAAGGCGTTGTACACTTTTGACGTCAGCCTGCTCGACAATCATTTGAAAATAAAGAACACCGTGGCACAACTGCGCGAGTTGCTTTGCATCTGACAACAGGGCCGTAAGGCAGACCGGAGTTTTGCCGGCTGTGTCACAACAATAAAATAAATATAATTCCTAAAGCCTACTTACGAATAAAAAACGACATCAATGAAGAAATGGACAATTGAAGACGCGAAGGAGCTGTACAACATCAACGGATGGGGCACTTCTTATTTTGGCATCAACGACAAGGGTGATGTTTATGTCACGCCGTGCAAGGACGATACGCAGATCGACTTGCGTGATGTTATGGACGAACTTGCTCTGCGCGACGTTACTACGCCGGTGCTGCTGCGTTTTCCCGATATTCTGGACAACAGAATAGAGAAAACGGCTAACTGCTTCAATATTGCCGCAAAGGAATATGACTACAAGGCCGAGAACTTCATCATCTATCCTATAAAGGTTAACCAGATGCAGCCCGTGGTGGAAGAGATTATCTCGCACGGACGTAAGTTCAATCTGGGACTCGAGGCCGGCTCAAAGCCCGAACTGCACGCCGTCATCGCGCTGCAGTGTCAGAGCGACTCGCTCATCATCTGCAACGGATATAAGGACCAGAACTATATAGAGCTGGCGCTGTTGGCACAGAAGATGGGCAAGAGAATATTCATTGTTGTCGAGAAACTCAACGAGCTTGACATCATTGCCAAGGCCGCGCGCAAGTTCAATGTGAAGCCGAACCTCGGCATAAGGATAAAACTTGCGTCGAGCGGATCGGGCAAGTGGGAGGAGAGCGGAGGCGACGCCAGCAAGTTCGGACTTACCTCGAGCGAGCTGCTCACGGCGCTGAAGATACTCGACGAGAAGAATCTGCACGACTCGCTGCGTCTCATCCATTTCCACATCGGCAGTCAGATAACCAAGATACGCCACATACAGACGGCGCTGCGCGAGGCTGCGCAGTTCTATGTCCAGCTTCACAAGATGGGCTATAACGTCGATTTCGTGGATTGCGGTGGCGGACTTGGAGTCGATTACGACGGCACACGCTCGCCCAGCAGTGAGAGCTCGGTGAACTATTCAATCCAGGAATACGTAAACGACTGTATATATACTTTTGTAGATGCAGCCAACAAGAACGGCATTGATCATCCGAACATCATAACCGAGAGCGGCCGGTCGCTTACCGCCCACCACTCGGTGCTCATAATAGATGTGCTCGAGACGGCGTCGCTTCCGGAAATGTCGGAGGACTTCGAGCCCAGCGAGAAGGATCATCAGCTTGTCAAAGACCTTTACGAAATATGGGACAACCTTAATTCACGCACCATGCTCGAGGACTGGCACGACGCTGAACAGATACGCGAGGAGGCTCTTGAACTGTTCTCTCACGGCATTGTTGACCTGAGGACACGCGCCGAGATAGAGAGCATGTATTGGAGTGTGTGCCGCGAGGTGAACAATCTGTCGAAGTCGCTCAAGCACATGCCTGAGGAGCTCAAGCGTCTGGACAAGATCCTCGCAGACAAGTATTTCTGCAATTTCTCGCTCTTCCAGTCGCTGCCAGACTCGTGGGCCATCGACCAGCTGTTCCCCATAATGCCTATACAGAGGCTCGGCGAACGTCCTACACGCAACGCGACGTTGCAGGACATCACGTGCGACTCCGACGGAAAGATAGCCAACTTCGTGACCAACCGCACCATATCGAATGTGCTGCCGGTGCACACGCTGAAGAAAAACGAGGATTATTATCTCGGAGTATTCCTCATAGGAGCCTATCAGGAGATACTCGGCGACATGCACAACCTGTTCGGCGACACCAACGCCGTGCACATAAGCGTGAAGGACAACGGCTATCACATAGACCAGATATTCGACGGCGAGACGGTGGAAGAGGTGCTCGACTATGTTCAGTACAACCCGAAGAAACTGGTGCGTCAGCTCGAGACCTGGGTGACAAAGAGCGTTAAGCAGGGTAGGATATCGCTCGAAGAGGGCAAGGAGTTCCTATCTAACTATCGCTCTGGACTTTACGGATATACTTATCTTGAATGAAACGATAATGATTTCTCACGGGCAGGACGGTTATCACCGGCCTGCTCATCGTATAGCGCCTGCCGGTAGGCTTGTCTGACGGGTGCTTTCGGAATAAAATAAACGGGTGTTATGAAGAATATAACGATAGTTAAGGTAGGCGGAGCAGTGGTGGAGGACGAGGCACGCCTGGAGGTCTTGCTCCACGATTTCGCGGCTCTTGAAGGACCGAAACTTCTTGTCCACGGTGGCGGAAGGCGCGCTACGAAGGTGGCTGAGGCTCTCGGTGTGGAGAGCCGTATGGTGAACGGACGCCGCATAACGGGCAAGGACATGCTTGAGGTTGTCACGATGGTTTATGGAGGACTGATAAACAAGAACATCGTGGCGCGTCTCCAGGCACGCGGAATCAATGCCGTGGGGCTTACGGGAGCCGATATGGACGTGATAAGATCAGACCGCAGACCGGTGGTTGACGGCGTGGATTTCGGATTCGTAGGCGATGTGCGGCGAGTTGATGCCGACCGCCTCAAGATGCTCATAGACGCCGGAGTGACGCCTGTAATGGCTCCGCTGACCCACGACGGACGCGGAAGCATGCTCAATACGAATGCCGACACCATCGCTTCTTCGGTGGCTACGGCTCTCGTAGGACACTATGACGTGACGCTGGTGTATTGTTTCGAGAAGAAGGGAGTGCTGAGCAATCCCGACGATGACGACAGCGTGATAGAGCAAATCACCCGTTCCGACTACGAGAAATATGTCGCTGACGGGACGATATCGGGCGGCATGATGCCTAAGATAGAGAATGCGCTCAATGCCGTTGACGCCGGAGTGAGACAGGTTGTGATAACATCTGCCACGGCCATCGGTTCAGGCAATGGCACGGTGATAAGCAAGTGATTAGGCTGAAAGCCCCGTCCGGACAGACAATCCGCTCCTGACGGATTCACGACATGCTCATAAAAAAGAATCGGTCTGCTCATAATAAATAAATGGTCTGCTCATAAATAATGTACGGTTCATTCGTAAAAAATATATGCTCCGCTCATAATTAATAAAAAGAGCTGACCGAAATAACAAAAAGAGCAGACCGACCGACAAAGTGTTGAAACACAAACAAATACGCTATATCATTGCTGACGTGATACGGAAAGCATAATGTTAAAAAGCGTAAATTATCTCAGAATACTGTAACTTTTAATTCCTACAAACGTCATTTAAACAGATATCAGATGAGAAATATCAGTTTCCGCAACGATGTTCTGCCGCTCAAAGACATTCTTTATCGGCTTGCATTGCGCATAACGATGGATCCTGAGGAAGCAAAGGATATCGTCCAGGACACACTGATTAAGATCTGGAACAGGCAGGAGAGCCTTAGTGAGATTGAATCGATAGAAGCATTCAGCCTTACTATTTGCCGGAATCTGGCGCTCGACAGAGTCAGGATGCTCAAGGGAAAGAACAATACGCTCGACAGCGGATATGTAGAAAAAGCCGACAGCGCGTCAGACCCCTTGGAAAAAACAACTCTCAAGGACCGACTCTCGATTGTAAGGCAGTTGCTCGACAATCTGCCCGAGAAGCAGAAAAGCTGTATGCAGCTGCGCGATTTTGAGGGAAAGTCATACAAGGAAATAGCCGCCGTGATGGGAATAACCGAAGAACAGGTAAAGGTAAACATCTTCAGAGCCCGTCAGACGGTGAAACAGAAAATCAAGGAATTTGACAATTATGGATTATAAGTATATAAATCAGCTTCTGGAACGTTATTGGGCGGGGGAGACTTCGCTTGAGGAAGAGCAGATACTGCGCTCGTTCTTCAGCCAGCCGAACGTGCCTGAAGAGCTGAAACAGTATCGTTGCCTGTTTATATATGAGCAGACTGAGCCTGCGACAGATGTCCTTGGCGATGACTTCGACGAGCAGCTTATGTCCATCATTGAGCGTCCGCGTCCTGTAAAGGCGCGTGTACTCACCATCGGCCAGAGGTTTGCCCCGTTGTTCAAGGCGGCTGCCGTAGTAGCCATAATACTCACACTGAGCAATGCAGCGCAGTCTTCGTTCCGCGATGACGACTATACCAACGTTACGAGTTTCGAACGTCCGGTTCAGGGGGTCTCGGTAGCGCTTAACGATTCTTCGCGCACAGACACGCTCAAACAGTCGGGTCTGAACAATATGAAGTTCGAGACACCGGCAATATTAAAGTAGATTTTTTCTATGCTTTCTATATAATCATGTTTAGTAAAACAAAAGACGAAACTGTGAAGTTTCAAGTTCTCTCAAATTTTTCATAACATACTAACGTTGAAAACCGCCGGTACATTTTAATTATGTGCCGGCGGTCATTTTTTGTATGGCCGCTTCCGTGTGTTCGGAGGAGTGCTTCTTGGCGTACGGAGGAGTGCTTCCGCGTGTCTGTGGTATTGTTCCCTCATATTCAGAGATGTGTTTCCATGCTTGATGAAAATGCTGTCGTGCTTGATTTCATTCACAAATGATTATATGATAAAGGAATGTTTACATACGGTGCAGGGCGGTTATATAGAGTGATGGTATGGGGCTCGCACAATGATGAATTCGTGCTGCCGCAACCGGCAGGTTTTTTCCGCAAGACAAAAACCTGCTTTCCGTGGCTCTTCTGACGCGCGATACCGATGTCTTTTAGGGTAAAGCGGACGATGAACTTACAATTTTTCTTGATTTTATTTTGACAAAATCTTTTCTCAAAAGAGGTGTGAATGAATGTTAAATATCGTCTTATAAGGCCTATTCCTGTCCGTAACGTCTTTTGATATACCCTATGTCATAGTCCGAAAAAGCTCGTCCCGCGTTCTGATATTGCCCATTTCATCATGCAATAAAGCCCATTTCAGAGGCCGAAAAGCACCGTATCGCACCCTGAAATGGGCCATTTCGCATGCCGAAATGGTGCTTTTTGCAACACTGGAAAATGCCTATTAAACATAAGTCATTGCTATTCAGTGATTTATGAAAACCTCTCATATCTCGTGTATTTGCGTTCGACGTAGGATAAGGCCGCAAATACGCGCTTATTTTTCGGGGTATGTCAGTAAACTGAGGGAAAAAATCGAAAACCAGTTACGGATTGAAAGTTACCAATATAGGTTTCTTTCGGCAGAAAGAAAAAGCGCGGATCAGTCGGCTATACCGCAGTATTCCGTTAAGACTGGTCCGTGCTTAGATTTCATTTGGCACGTTTTAGTGCGTTCTGAGGCTTATTTCTTCTTCAGCCTTGCTGTCAGTTGAAAGATTGACGGAATGAGCACACAGAGCGCGCAAACGGCCAGTATGGCAATCTTGCGTGTGTCTCCGCCACAAAACTCGCTCATCGTCATGCTGTATGTGCCCGGCATCAGCTTCATCATGACATACACAATGGTGTTGTTGGTCCAGTGGAATATCACTCCGGGCACTATGCTGTCGGTCTTATAATACATCCATCCCAGCAGCAGACCTATAAGTGTCGCGTTCACGCCTTGCGCCATGTTGCCGTGCACTATGCCGAACAATACCGCCGAAACGGCTATTGCCACCCAGTGCATGCGCTTGTCGAACACCTTCAGAAGCGCGCACAGAATGGCTCCGCGGAACACTATCTCCTCAGCCACGGGGGCTATGATGCCGATGGTCAGGTAGCCGAATTCGTGGTTTATCATGTTTGCGTATATGCGCACGGCGTCGTTGCTGATGCGCAGGCCGCAGAAGTCGAGCAGGAGCGACGACAGAGGTATTATGCCGATGGCGGCTGTTATGATCCACACGAAGGAGCTCCACGGACGCGAATAGATGTAATTGCGCGACATCACTGTCCACCGTCTCCACGCGAACAGAGCTATGGTTATGGCGCTTGCGACAAGCGAGCTGACTATGAGTGCCGTGGCATTGAGGGTGATGTCCTTCACAATCATGCGTGTGCACAGCATCACCGCGAACTGTATGATGACGAAAGCCACGAAGCAAAGGGCCGCCTGCATGGCGTATTGCACAGTTGTTTTCATTCTTCCTTATCTTTGTTGAATTGTTGTTCTACCATCTTTTTGTCCATGCACAGCTGCTCCTGCAGTTGTGCCTCATTGTCGAACTTCTGCTCTCCGCGTATTCTGTGGATGAACGATACGAGCATCAGTTTGCCGTATATGTTCTCGCTGAAGTTGAAGATGTTCGTTTCCAGCGACACATCGTTGCCTCCGAACGTGGGTCGTGTACCGATGTTCATCATTGCAGGACGCATTGCCAGGCTCTGTTCTATGCGTGCGGTGACGGCGTATGCTCCGTATGCCGGTATCATCTGCACCACGGTTGACGGGTCAAGGTTGGCGGTGGGGAATCCCAGTTTGCGTCCCTGCTGAAAGCCTTTTTTCACTATTCCCGATATGGTGTAGGGATAGCCGAGACATTTTTCGGCCATCTCCACCTCGCCGTCCTGCAGGAATCTCCTTATGACCGACGAGCTTACGTTGTATCCGCACAGGGTGAACGCGTTGGCCTGAATCACCTCTATGCCTGTCTCACGGCCGTAACGTACATAGTCGCCGAACCCTTCGGCGCGGTTGTGCCCGAAATGATTGTCGTAGCCTATTATCAGTTTGCGTACGTTCAGCTTGTCCTTGAGCACGTTGTTCATGAAATCCTGCGCGCTCATTGCAGCCATCTCACGGTCGAAGGGCAGCACCACGGCGTTGTCGACACCCGTCTTCGAGAGCAAGAGCAGTTTTGAGTCAGGCGTGGAAAGCAGCTGCGGAATGTAGTCGCTGTTAAGCACCTGCCGCGGATGACGGTCGAAAGTGATTACGGTAGACTGCAATCCTGCCGCGCGGGCCTCGTCGGTCACCTGTCTGATTAGATACTGATGCCCCCGGTGCACCCCGTCGAAGAAGCCGATGGTGGCCACGCACGGCTGCATCGGAAGCATGTCGTTTTTCAAATATACTGTATTCATTCCAATCTGTTTATGCCTCGCATGCTGTTGCGGAGGCATCACTTTTATTTATTCTTATTAAAAAGCCGTTTCACGCCTCTTATTATCTCACCGATCCAAAGCACAACCGATGTGCCGGCGATTATTCTGAACCATTCGTCGCCGGTGAGCGGAACGGTGCGGAACATCTTGCCTCCGAATGTCACGATGATCCACTGTCCCACGAGGATGATGCAGAGTGTGAGCAGCAGTCCCGGATCCTTCAGCAGCCCGTGGAAGGCAGAGTGGTTGGTTCCGAGCGTCTTGGCGTTGAACAGGTTCCACCATTGTATCATCACGAATGCCGTGAAGAATATTGTGAGAGCCTTGACACTGATGCCGTCAGGACCTGAACAGTACTTGTCGCAATAGATGAGCATTCCTATCATCACGCAGAAGAAAAGCACTCCCAGAATCCATATGCCGTAGGCCATGCTGCGGTTTATGATGAAGTCGGTCTGCTTGCGGGGCTTGTCTCTCATCACTTCGTGCGAAGGAGGCAGTGAGGCCAGTGCCATGGCGGCGAACGTATCCATGATTAGGTTCACCCAAAGTATCTGTGTGACAGTGAGCGGCAGTGCCGTACCTATGATAGAACCGCCGAGCACGAGCAGCAGAGCCGTCACGTTGACGATGAGCTGGAAGTAGATGAAACGCTGTATGTTGCGGTATAGAGAGCGTCCCCACATCACGGCCTTTACGATGCTCTGGAACGAGTCGTCTATCAGAGTGATGTCGCTCGCGTTCTTTGCCACGCTCGTACCCGAGCCGAGCGACAGTCCCACATGGGCGTGGTTGAGTGCCGGAGCGTCGTTTGTTCCGTCGCCGGTGACGGCAACCACCTCGCCGTGATCCTGCAGAAGCTGTACCAGACGCTGCTTGTCTGTAGGACGTGCGCGGCTCATCACCTTGAGCGATTCCACGCGCTTGTAAGCCTCCTCGTCGCTCAGCGCGGCGAAGTCGGGGCCTGTTATCTGGTCCTCGGCAGGCGTGTCGGCCTTCCATATACCTATCTGACGTGCTATCTCAACGGCTGTTGCCGATGTGTCGCCGGTAACGATCTTCACCTTTATGCCTGCCGAGTGACATTCGCCTACGGCAGCCGGAACGTCCGGACGGAGCGGGTCGCTTATCGCAGCCACTGCCTGCAGTGTGAGGTCTGCCACCTTCATTTCGCCTGTCTGTCTGCATGCGAAGGCCAGTGTACGCATGGCCTTGTTCTGATATGCGCGCAGCTGTGTGGTTATCTTGGCTTTCTCGTCGTCTGAGATGTTGCAGAAGCCCATCACAATCTCAGGCGCACCCTTCACGAAGAGCCATTCCTTGCCGTCCACTTTGGCTACTGTCGCCATGTATTTTCTTTCTGTAGAGAACGGCAGACGGTCGATTATCTCGCCTTCCCGGCGCATCTTCACGTAGTCGCCGCCCTTGCTCTTCAGACGCAACAGCAGCGCAGCCTCGGTAGGGTTGCCTATGCCTTTGCCGTCGTTGTCGATGTTGGCGGTAGAGTTGAGTGCTATTGCGTTGTCAAGCAGCTCCTCATGGCTTGTTACAACCATGTCGGCCACCTGCATACGGTTCTGTGTTAGTGTTCCGGTCTTGTCGGTGCATATCACCGTTGCGGCGCCCATCGTCTCGCAGGCATGCAGCTTGCGCACCAGGTTGTTGCTCTTGAGCATGCGTCGCATGTTGAGTGCCAGAGCCAGTGTCACGGCCATCGGCAGACCCTCGGGCACTGCCATGACGATGAGTGTCACGGCCATCATGAAGTAGTTGAGCGTCACCTCGGCCATCGACAGATAGTCTGTGCCTTGCCATAGCGGGTTAGTCAGTATGTCGTGGACGAGGAATATGACGAAAGCCGCTACCGATACGGCTGTTCCTATCTTGCTTATGAGCTTGGCGAGTTTGCCGAGCTGTATGTTGAGAGGCGTCTTGACGTCGGTCATCTCCGTGGCCTTGCGTGCCACCTTACCTATCTCCGTCTCGTCGCCTACGGCAGTAACGACAGCCACTCCGTTGCCGTTCATCACCATTGTAGAGCGCAGAACGGTGTCCGACGGATAAGTGGCCTCCTTGTCGTTAGGCCTGTCTTCGGTCACCACATGCTTGCTTATGATTGGCTCACCCGTGAGCGACGACTCGTCTATCTGCAGGTCTGTTGATGCGATGAGGCGTCCGTCTGCCGGTATCTCGTCGCCCACCTCGATGATGATTACGTCGCCCACTACGACTTCTTTGCGCGGAATCTCTGTCACTACGCCGTTGCGTCTCACCTTGACAGGCGATTCCTCGCCCAGTGCCGTGAGCACATCGAATTTCTTGGCGGCGTCGCGCTCGAAGTAGAATCCTATTGTCGTGGCAAGGATTATCGCCAGCACGATGCCTATCGTCTCTATGAAGTCGTTGTGAAAGAATGCCAGCGCGAGCGAAGCCACAGCCGCTACGAGCAGTATTCTGATTATCGGATCATTGTATTTTTCGAGATAAAGCCTTAGCAAAGAAGTGCGCTTAGGCGGTGTAAGTACGTTTTCGCCGTGTTGTTTCCGGCTCTGTTCCACTTGCTGGTCGTTCAGACCATTCGAAAGAGATTTCTGTTTTTCTGTTTCCATATAGTGTTTAAAAAATGAGCGTATGTCTTTACGTTGTCATTAATTGGGTGTAATGTCTGTATATATTTATTTAAAGATATTGCCAACGAGCGGAAAGGAAGTTTACTTTCAGTTTTCCGAGTGCCGCTATATCTTATGCAAAGATAATGCAAATAGGGTGCAGCGCAAAATAAATTTATTTATTTTTAAGATGTATCCGGGACAGTGACGGTCGTGTTTACATTCTTTTGTGTGGCGTATGGCCAATGCTTGGCGGAGAGAAACTCATGCGTGTGCCATATTGTCACCACTGTCTGAACAGCTCCACACCGAATCGGAAGCCTATGCCGTCGAACTTACCGTTCTTCTGCGACACGAATATTCCGGTGGAGAACAGACGGGTGGTGAAGCCGTATCCGTATTCCATGTAAGGATGAAGATCCTTCACCGTGAGCGCGTTGACGTATATGCGTTCTTTCTCTATGAAGTGTCCGGCCAGCGGAAGCCACGCCAGTATCATCAGCGGCGACTCATATGTGAGGTTTGTTCTGACGTAGTATTGCGACGAGTTGTACCAGTTGGAGTTGAGCAGTTCGAAGTCGCACGCCCAGTCGTCGTACCATCCGCCCGGCAGGTTGTTCTCGTGGAAGTTGGTGTAGTCGAGAAAGAACCGGTCCTTTCCGCGGTGAGTGTAGAATCCTGTGCCCGCTCTCATCTGCAGCGATTGCAGTGCCGAGATGTTCCATATGTATTGTCCGTCTATCTCGTAGCGCTCATAGTCGAGGTTGGCACCCAGCAGTCCCTTGATGCTCCGCTCATAGTTGGCTGTCAGTACAGGCCCTCCGAACCCCAGCGGGCGGTATTCCACCTCGAGCATCGGCGCCACGGAAGTGTATGTCGAAGGCATTCCCAGACTCATGAAAGCCTTTTCGTTGAGTGCCGATCTGCGGTGTATCATCATTCCGGCTTGCAGACTCAGCTTCTCGGACAGGTCGTAATGTCCCGACAGTCGTAGGTTGAAGTCGTTGAAATAGCTCATGTTTTTCATTTTGGAAGCGGCAGAGTCGCCCACCAGACCCTTCACGGCCTCGAGCACCCTCGAGTTTGATATGCGGTTTCCGTTACCGATCTTGAACTGCACATATCCGTTGCGTCGCCGGTTGAAATAATAGGTCACGGGCAGATCGAAGTATAATCGCTTCTGCTTGAAGGAGTATCCCGCCTTCAGTCTTGTGGATATCAGACTGTTGGAAGAGAAGTAATAGCTGCCGCGGACATCGAATTTATACACGAAACCTTTGTTCCCGCTATATCCGAAGTAGAGCGGATTGAGCAGCGGGTTTATGCGTACCGAACCCTGATTGTTGCTGCCGAAGTTAGACTTTATGCGTCCGAGCAGGTGCTCGCCCACGTTGTCCCACAATATGTCGGTGAACTTCTGCTTCTTCTCGCGTGCCGTAGTGTCAGCCGCAATTGCCGCCTTCAGACTGTCCTGCTCGTGAAACAGACGCCGTTCATGAGGCGTCAGCTCCACAGGTCGTATGCGGTTTAGCAGTGCTGTGTCGTTCTTGTTCACCACCGAGTCGGTGATGAGTCGCGGCAGACCGTGCATCGACGTGTAGTCCACCGATATGTCGTTGCCCAGGAACTTGAACCTTGCGCTCAGTCCGCATCTCTCGGGTATGAGCGTCCTGACGCCCCGTTCGCCCATGTTTATGTCCATGGTGAACTTCACCATGTCGTATTCTCCCTCAACGAACATGCTGATTATGCGGCCCGCCGCCACGTCAACCGTTGCAGTACCCTTCACAAGACGCGTGTTGTCGAGCTTCGGTCTGAAAGATATGTGCGCCGTCCCGTCGCCGTTGTCTCTCACCCGATAGCGGTAGTAACGCCTGTTGCGGCGATAGAATGGCGACAGGATGTTTTTGTCGATGAGCAGTTCGCCGTATATGTCGGGAATAAGATACTTGAGCATTGTCGGCATGATCTTCCTGCTGTGAGGTATGGTCGAGCGCGAGAGGATATTAGTTACGTCCATGTCGTTCATGCTTCTGAACACCATCTTGGCATAGCTCTCGCCCACATATTCGCGCTTTCCGCCGCGCGCTACGACAAGCATCGACGGCACGGCCATGAGTATTGCGTTGCGCCTGCGGGTCTTTATGTCGAACTTCATGTACGAATACAGCTCGTTAGGCGCGAATTTCATCGTGTCCATAGTGGCGGCATAGGCGAACACGCGCTTCATCAGCAGCGCGTCGTCTTTATTGGATGCCTTCGTGCGACAAGCCGTAAGGCACAGCAGACACAGCATGATAAGAAAGCTCCGGGCCGTATTCATCATAGGCAAAGATATGCAATAAATTTATAAAAACGATAAATCGGCAGGGAATATGAATTATTTTTTGACTACCGTCCGCCACGAACCGGTCTTTTGCATGTTATCCGAATACTTGTCGGCATGGCACATGCTTTATTTATATCGTCCTTTTCTCGTTTTATGATTGCAACATTTTGATAATTAATGATATACATGTATGCGGCGGATTGCGGCCTGTATCGCGATGTGTGGAAACAAAAAAAGCAGTTACTGAATGATGTAACTGCTTTTGTTTGTGGGCCAACCAGGGCTTGAACCTGGGACCTCCAGATTATGAGTCTGTTGCTCTAACCAACTGAGCTATAAGCCCGAGAAAACCTGTTTGTGAGGATTTCGGCTGCAAAGTTACACAGTTTGAGGCAAACTACCAAATATTTTTCGAAAAAAATGATGTTTTTTTCTGTATTGTTGATACGTTTTTGTGACGTTATGGCGTGTTTCCGATGAATTGTTCATATGTACACGGTCGGTTTTTGTGTCGGAAGACGGTGTTACAGGTCGTGTGCGTGGCGGGAGCGGTTTAACGTTTTCATGGCAGTGTAGGGTATGAGAAACGGCGTATGTGAATATAATGAATCATAAAATGAGTGAATGTTAAAAATAACCTCGCGAGAATCGTTTTTTTCGAGCAGAGATACATTTGGCTGAAAAAAACGAGAAAATAAGAGGTTTGCGCAATGTGTTGATAATCAGCGATATAGTGTGAATGTGGTTTTTGATGACTGCATACCGTGCTGCGAAAGAGCCTTTTTCGGCATGCGAAATGGCCCATTTCGCGTGGTGATTAACGCTTTATCAGCCCCCGAAATGGGCTTTATCATGGTCTGATATGGGCAATATCGTAAACTGATGACGGGAAAAGCGATGTGCAATCATTGCTTTTCCCGTCTGTTTTATGGTTTTCGTGCTATCTCCGTTTTCTGTTTTGCGAGTCGCGACGGAGATTTTTCGGCATTGTCAGTTAAGTTAAAATTTAACGTCATGCGTGCCGCTTGCGCTCTCATTTCATGAGCACCTTCATGCAGTCGTCGCCGCTTTTCACGATGAATATGCCTTTGTCCGGTATTTCGGCCTCGGTAACATCGCTGGCAATCACCGTGCCGTCGGCATGATATATAGTCATGGGCAGCTCGGAGCAGATGGTGTTTTGTCTCACGTTCACCTTAGTGTTTACGGTCGTGTTGTCGATGATACCCGTCGAAACATGGGCGTAGCGCGAGTTCTGCGCAATGATGGTGTTGGTCAGTTCGAGTCCCCTTACGTTGTATAGTCCCGATTTATCGGTTCCGGCATAGTCCATCATGATTATTCCTGTTGCGCCGGGCTCGTTGTCAGGCGAGCTGATGAAGTCTATCAGTGCCTTGCTGGTGTTAGACGCATTGATGCGGTAGCCGTCTGAACTTGCGTCGAGCGTGTAGCCCGACGCATGGTTTATGCACCATCGTGTTGAGGTGGCAGCCATCCTCACCTTGAGCATGTTGAGCATCGTGGCGTTCTTCTTGTCCGCTCCTCCTATGCCCGTGCAGTCGTAGAAGTCCTGCACGAGAGCCCGCTCGGTGCGTCCGTCCGGTCCGCTTATTACGGCTTTTGTCTGGTCGAGATAGTTGTCGCTGTGGCTCCACGAGTTGATGTATGCCCCGTGAGGACCGTTGTCGTAGGTGTCGCGGCTCATCACAAGAATCTTCCCTCTGAGGTCGGCTATGGTGAGCTCGGGCTTGAAGTCGGCTATGTATCCCGCCAGAGCGTCCGATGTGAGACATTTGTCCATAAGTGCCGCCCATTGATTCTGTATGTCGCTGTTGGCGTCGCTCTCGTGGCGCATTATCACTATGGCAAACTCTCCCGGCGCTTCCTTCAGCTTGTCGCGCAGGGTTATGAGCGCGTCCTCAAACGACATCGCGGTCTTTATAATGCCGTGATAGATGTGCAGGTAAGTGCCGTTGTCGCCGTTCTCGACCGTCGGGCGCAGGTCGAAGGCGCGTATTCCGCAGTCCCATTGCTGGCTTATGGTGAGGTCTTGTGTCTTTGCAGTGGTGTTGCCCAGCAGCAGTCCGAGCAGTCCGTTGAAGCCTTCGCCGGTGGCGGAGTCGTGTGTTCCCGGTATGGACATGTCGCTTACGTATATGTTGTCGGCCATCGGCGTGATCCAGTTGTCAGCCGAAGCTGTTCCGACGGCAGCCATGAAGGCGAATGCCGCCGTCGTGATGCGTAACAGATTTTTTGCCATAGTTCATGATGTTTAGGGTTGGTCAGATGTCATCCGGTGCGTTGCCTTGTGCCGCTTACTGTCCTTTCTTCATGTGTTCGATGAACATTGAAAGTCCGTGGCGCACAGAGCTTAGTCCGAACAGTTCGGTGTGTATGTCGTCGATGTTGGTCCAGAAACATTCGGCAGCGTCGTCGCCGGCTTTGAGTTTCGATGTGTCCTCAACCTCGCAGAGGAAGAACAGGTCGAGCGTGGGTATGTCGATGCCGCTGTATCGGTAGGTGTTTGGCAGGCTGAACAGATATTTCGTACTTGTTACTTGCAGCCCGGTCTCCTCCTTTACCTCGCGCACCACGCCCTCTTCTGCGGTCTCTTCGGCGTCGGCGAATCCTCCGGGCAGGTCGAGCGTGCCTTTGGCTGGCTCTCTCAGACGGCGCTCAACGAGCAGCCTTCCGTTGCCGTCGAGTATGAGAGCCACGTTTGATGAAGCCGGATTTACGAAATATTCGAATCCGCAGTTGTCGCATTTGATGCTTTTCTCGCTGTTCGTCTCGAAGTGACTGCTGCCGCATACCGGACAGAACTTGAATTTCTCGGTTATCTGCATGATTATGATGGGTTGATTGTAGTTTCTCTTTTTTTATTCCGGCCGGCCTTTAGTCGGTCGTTTATTCTGCAATATTATGAAAAAAAAGTTATCTTTGCAAGTAAATAGTTTTAATATTTATCAAGACAATATGAGATTGAGAATTATGGCATTGGTGCTGGCAGTTTCCGCCTCCTGGCTCACTGCATCGGCCCAGAGAGTGTTTGATATGGACTTGTGGCAGGGCAAGGCGCGTGTGGAGAATGAGGACAAGGGCGACACAGCCAAGGTGCGTGTGTTCCTGCCCGACGAGAAGACGGCTACGGGCCGCGCGGTGGTGATATGTCCCGGAGGGGGATATGAGCATCTGGCACTCGGACACGAGGGCTATGACTGGGGTCCGTTCTTCAACGATATGGGCATTGCTGCCATAGTTTTGAAATACCGTATGCCGCACGGCAACCCTGACGTGCCCGTAAGCGATGCCGAGGAGGCAATCAGAATGGTGCGCCGCAACGCCACCGACTGGAAGATAAATCCGGCTGACGTGGGCATCATGGGATTCTCTGCCGGCGGACATCTCGCATCGACCATAGCCACACACTCAACCGGCGACGCTCTGCCTGACTTCCAGATATTGTTTTATCCTGTGATAACCATGATGGAGGGATATGCACACCAGGGCTCGCGCGACAATTTGTTGGGCAAGGATGTGAAGAAAAAGACGGAGCGCATGTATTGCAGCGACATGCACGTCTCACGCACGACACCGCGTGCCTGCATCATACTGAGCGACGATGACGACGTAGTGCAGCCGTCTAACGGCGTGAACTATTACAGCGAACTGTTCCGTCACGACGTTCCGGCAGCGCTCTATGTATATCCTTCGGGCGGACACGGCTACGGACTGCAGAGCTCTTTCAAGTATCACGTAGAGATGATGCTCGACCTCAGGGCGTGGCTGCGCAGCTTCTGACGCGCGGCCGTCACGCCAACATCGGGGCTAAAGAAAAAGCAGGGGGCTGAGACAAAACGGTGTCTCAGCCCCCTGCTTTGTATATGGCGGTGCGTGGCCGCCGTGTATCATTGTCAGAGAAGAGCCTTTATCTCTGCGTCGATATCCTTTATCTGAGCGTCGCGTTTTACTACGTTCACGTTCTTGTTGAGAAGGAAGAACGTAGGCACGGCCTGCACGTTGTAGTTGTTGAGTATGCTTGCGCTGTTGTCGTCCACGCGTACGCTTATCCACGGCAGCGCGGCGGTTTGTGTCTTCCAGAAGTGTTCGTCGGTATCGACAGAGACCTGATAGATCTCGAGTCCGAGCTTGTGATACTTGTTGTATATGTCGCGCAGCATCATGATGCGGTCTGCCGAGCCGTCGGCAGAGAAGAGATGGAAGTCGAGCAGCACCACTTTACCTTTGAGGTCGGACAGGCGGCGCACGATGCCCTTATTGTCTTTGAGGGCTATTTCGATGATGCCTGACGTGTCTATCACTTTCGGGTCGAGTCTCTTTGCCTGCTCGCTTCTTATTATGCGTACGTTCTTCATGCCCTCAAGCGCGATGTTGTGGAGGTTGGCTCCGCGTTCGGCTTTCGGATAGAACGTGTCCCAGCTGGTGGCTACGGCGGCAAACACCTTCACGTCGTCCTCGCTGTTGCGCGGGTTGAAGATGAGCATTGTCTGGTAGCCCATGCTTATTGTCTGGAAGAGGGCGAAGTAGGCATAGGCCTTCATCGGCTCCTTGAAGATGTAGTCGTTCTTTACCTTGTACTTGTAGGCGGCAACAACCTTGTTTATGCTGTCCGTCACTGCCTGCACGTTGAGTGTCGGGTCGGCAGCTATGGCGTTTACGTTGCGCTGCAGACGCATCTGCATGAGTGCGAGCTCTTTTATCTTGGAGCAGTCGTATGAGCCTTTCACGTAATATCCTGACGCCATGGTAGGGTAGGAGGCGCTAACCTCTATGTTCTCGGTTGAATCCACAGCGATGTTTATTATCTGTCCTGCTATGCGCAGACGGTAGAACTCCGGCGTGCCCTCGTCTTTCCCGCTGAAGGAGAACGAACCGTCCCCGGTGAGTTTTACTGAGTCGGTTGTCACCGGACCGTTGAGGCTCATGTGTTCAAAATACAGTATTGAGTCTTTGGCGTCGGTTATGTTTCCCGTAACCTGAAACTTCTTTTCGTTGCACGACGATATGGCCATCACCGCGGCTATTATTGCTACAAAGGTGATGTGGCAGTATCTATGATTTATCTTCATATAGTGTTTTGTTTTCGTATTCAGTATGCAAACTTACACATTTTTTTCGTATATAAGGCTCTTCGGATGATATTTTTTGCTCATACGTTGAAGGGCAGACCGTGCAGGCCTGCCCTTTTCGTGTTATTGCGTGTCCGGCGTTGAGGCTCAGTATTTTATTTTGATTAACCTCACTCCGTGCGACGGGATGAAGTAGCGTGTGTCGGTGGTGCTGAGATCTTTCTGCCGCCACAGGTCGCGGACGTAGCTCAGGCTTGATATTCCGAGCTTGCCGAAGTAGGAAGAGAAGTCCACCGTGGCGTTCTCGCTGCCCACGTTGAATATGCCCACGGCGTAGCTGCCGTCGGCAAGCGGACGTTTCCATATCTGTATGTCGCCGTCGAGCACCTCGCGTTTGGCCTGACGGCCGAGTATGTCCTGGTTCACTGCGTTCACCTCATTGTTGCAAAGCAGTCCGAGGGTGAAGTCGTCCATGCGCGATATGTCGCAGCCTATGAGCATGTTCGAGGCGAGGAGCGACCACAGTGAGATGTGTGTGTATTGCTCTTCGGTGGTGAGGCGCGTCTCGCGCAGGTTGGCACTCCAGCCCACCATGCCTACGATGAGCATGTCGGGATCGTTCCAGCAGCCCGGTTCGGCGTAAGGATAGAGCTCCGCCTGTCTCACGAAACCTATGTCGTAGAGCGATTCCCACGTGTCGGTTATGTCGCCCGTGGTGCGCCATGAGTTGGCATCCACGGCGTGTCCCCACTTCCACACGTCCGCCATACCATACTGGCAGAGGCTGTAGAAGATGTCGCGCGGCTGCTCACGCAGATATTTCTGCATGTGGAGATAAGGTCTGACGTAGGCCGCCACGCTGTGGTCGCGCGACTTGTCGAACTCGCGCGAGTAGCCGCACCAGTCATATTTCAGGTAGTCTATGCCCCAGCTGTTGTATGTCTTGGCGTCCTGCTCCTCATGACCGAGCGAACCGAGATAGTTGCCGCAGGTGCGGTCGCCCGGCGAAGAGTAGATGCCGAACTTCAGACCGTTGGAGTGTAGCCAGTCGCCCAAGCCTTTCATGTCGGGGAACTTCTCGTTCACGGCGATTGTTCCGTCGGCGTTGCGCTCCGGAGCCTCCCACGCATCGTCAACGTTGATGTAACTGTAGCCGTAGTCGGCGAGTCCCTTGTCGATGAGGGCACGTGCAGACGACATCACTTTCTCCTGCGAGACGCTGAGTCCCCAGCAGTTCCAGCTGTTCCAACCCATAGGCGGCGTGAGCGCAATCTTGTCGCCCACCTTTATCGTGAACTTCTGTTCGGTCTTGCCTTTGGCGTTCTCGCCGATGAGCGTCAGCTCGTAGTCGCCGCGCTCCTTTATGCTTCCGCTGATCACACCTTTGTCCGCATCGAGGCTCAGACCTTCGGGCAGGTTGACTGCCGAGAACTTCATCGGACGCTCGCCCGACATAGGTATGCGGAAGATGACGGGTGAGCCGGGGCGCACTCCGTAAACCAGCGGACCGTTGTAGCGCGGCGTGGCCGGTGCTGCCGGGGTGAGAATGTATTTCGGAATAAATGTGGCTGTGTTCTTCTTGCCGCTTGCGGCGTCGGTGCAGGTGACGGATATCTGCACGCAGCGGCTTCTGTCGTAGGCCAGGTCGAACGATTTTGTGCCGTTGCCCTTTACAGACAGCTTCTTGCTTATGTGTTGCAGGCTCTGTCCGTTCTCGGTGTCGGTCACGTCGATGTCGATAGCCATCTTAGTGGTTGAGCCGCCTGTGTTTTTAACTGTGGCTGTGCACACCGGCTTCACTCCGAACGATTTCTGCGCGAAAGTCGTGTGTATGCAGTCTATGCGGTTGGGAACGCTGATGCTAACTCCGCCGCCGAACATTCCGCCGGGGTCGTTACCGTTGTACACTCTCACGGCGAGCACGTTCTCTCCGCCCCATTTTATGGCTTTGCTCTTTGCCGGCACCGAGTAGGTGCGCACGTTCTCCCACGCCGAGACATATCCTCCCTTGTCGGCGGGAGTCTGTCCGGTCTTGCCGATAAGCACACCGTTGAGATAAGTCTCGTCGGCATCGTCTATCTTGCCCATGTCGAACACCACGCTCTCCTTCGCGTCAGAGTTGTCGAGCATTGACTGCGGCAGGGTGAAGCGTATGCGGTACCATGCGTAGTTGTTGGGATTCTGAGTGCCTTGTTCGTTCCATGGCCTGAGCATGGACAGCGACTGCCAGCTGCTGTCGTCGAACGAACTGTTTTTCCATTCCATATTGTCGCCTTTATGGAATCTGGCGTCTGTCAGTTTGATGGTCTGGGCTGCTGCGCTAAGTATTGCGGCAACCGACAGACACGTGGTCAGTAATATTTGTTTCTTCATATCAGGTTGTGGTTTTGATGTATGTTCTTTTGTCGGTAGATTGGCGGAAAGTCCTGCTGCGTAAGCGGTCGGACTGCCGTGACAGGTGTGGTCAGTTAATAATAAGATATGCACAAAGATACAATAAAAATCAAGAGGACGACAGCGTGGATGGCTTTTTTGTGGGTTTTATTTATATTATGTCACGCGGACGGTGGGGTGGTTATGGAGAAACGGTGTGATGCGGAGCGGCATGGGAACATACGGTGGATGTTCGGTGCGTTCCGTGATGCTGAATTTCCGTGACGTACAGACAGTCAGTGCGGTAGGTATGTCTGCGCGCCATATCAGAATAAGGATGCGTCACGATTCGTGCACGGTTACTGCGCTTTTCGGGAAAACTTTGGAGGCGTACTTACAATTTTTCTTGACTAAATTTTGACAAAATATTTTCGCAAAAGAGATGTGAATGAATGTTAAGATCGATATAATAAAGGCTGTTTCGGGCTGAACCGCATTTTAATATACCCCATACCGTAGTCCGAAAAAGTACGATTGGTGTTCCGATATTGCCCATTTCGCAGTGCGATAAAGCCCATTTCATGGTGCGATATGGTGCTTTTCAGCCTCCGAAATAGGCCATTTCGCAAGCTGAAACGGTGCTTTTCGCAATGCGATGAAATACCCCTTAAGCATAAATCATTGATATTCAAGACATTATAAAACCTCTCATAATTGGCGTATTTGCGCCCGAAAGAAAGCCAGCTTGCAAATACGCGCTTATTTTTCGGGGTAGAACCGGAAACTGAGGCGTAAAAATCAGAATACGGTTATAAATTGAAAGTATGCCGTATCTGTCTCGTTCCGACAGACGTGAGCGTTATTTATCCGTATCAGAAAAACGGTTTATACGGTATGAAAACTCCGGTTTTTCATTTATACAGATATGCGCTGAATGTCCGCCGGACCGTCTTTCGCTCAGGAAATATCGGTGGCGGATTGCTTGAACCCGACAGTTGAGGCACACAGATAAAGAAAAAAGGGACGCACCTTAGAGATGCGTCCCTTCTGTTATGGATTGAGTGTGCCGGCAGAACGGAATATTCCGCCTGACGGAAACACGTGTTTAGTATTTTATTATCTTCTCGCTTGAAGAACCTGACTTGCTGCGTACGTTCACGATATAGAGTCCGTCGGGAACATCGAACACCTCAACGTCAACGCTTCCGGTGCCCTTGCCCGATTTCATCTTCTCGCCATGCACGGTTACGAGCTGCCATCTGAACTTGTCGCTGTTGTTCATTGTGATGGTGAATTTGTCGTGCACTCTGCGCGGGCTTACGCTCATGTTCTTGTTGCCTTTAGAACTTTCGGCGCTCTCTATGCCTGTAGGATCGTTTATTACAGGACGCTCGGCCGTGACAGAAGGACGCAGGTTCTTGATTACAGGCCATCCGTCTTCGCCCCATGTCACCTTGTCTAGGAATACCTTACGGCCTGCGCCGGTGTCCTTGGCGTCGTAACCGTGATAAAGCATCCAGTATTGTCCGGCGTCGTCGAGCACGAATTCAGAGTTGTGTCCAGGTCCTACAACGTCCGGACTGCGGTAGAGAAAGTTGGAGAACTGGTTGTCGAGGGCGCGTTCGCCTACCTTGTTCACATACGGACCTGTGAGGTTCTCAGAGCGTGCCACCATTACATGATATGTACTGTTGCCTCCGGCGCAGCATGAGCCTGCCGAACCGAAGAGGTAGTAATAGCCGTCGTGCTTTATGATGTATGTGCCTTCGGTCAGTGTGCCTGCAATCTGGAACTTCTTGGCTCCGTCCTTTATGGACAGTCCGTCGTCGGAAAGCTCTATGCCGTATATGCCTCGGAACGAACCCCAGAAGAGGTATTTGTGACCATTGTCTTCGATGTAGAACGGGTCGATGCTGTTCTGAACGCCTATCTCGTTGCTGATGAACAGTTTCTTGGCGTTGAGGAACGGACCTTCGGGACTGTCGGCAACGGCGCATCCTATGCCGCACTCCCATTCCTTGCCCCATTCTGATTTAGAGAAGTAGAGCACATATTTGTCGCCTATCTTGTTGATGTCAGGTGCCCAGATGCCGCCGTTAGGAACCATTGTCGGGCGTGTGGCGTCGGTGAATGCAGTGCCTATGAAGTCCCAGTCCACAAGATTCTTCGATTTGTATATAGGTGTGTTGTGGGTGTCTTCAGTTCCGTACAGATAGTAGTAACCGTCGTCCGCGCGTATCACTGTCGGGTCGGGGGCGCTCACGTCTATTACAGGATTGCTGTATGTATCGGTGATTTCCTCAGGCTTTTCGGGCTTTACCATCTCCTCGGGCGTGACTGCCGTGCTGCCCGTAACCTCGGCTTTGACGGTTGCGAATGTCGATCCGTTGTACGATGCGTTCACAGTCTGCACGCCTACGGTGTAGCTTCCGTCGGGCAGGCAGAGGGTCACCTTGCGTGCGTTATATGCGTTTCCCGGCTGGTTTACCTTGCGGACGCCGTCTTTCTCACCGCCTACGAACGAGTTACCGCCTGCGACGGTCTTTCCGTCGGCGTTCATTACATAATATTCAAATGTCTCGTTGCCTACGGCTCCGTCGGGCATATCCCATGTGAGCACGAGTTTGCCGTCGGCTGTCTCAGCCTTCAGATTCTTCGGCATCTGAGGTGTCACGACCGTCTTGTTGGGGTTGTTGGTTGCCGAGAATATGTTTGCCAGTCCGTCGAGACCCGAATAGAAGGTTCCGTCTGAGCTCTGCGAAAGGGTGACATAATCGTTCACGCCGTCGCCGTTGTAGTCAACAAATACGACGCAACCTTCCGAACCGCCTCCCACGCGGTAGCTCTCGGTGAACGAAGCGTTGCCGTCGCCAAGTCCTATGAGGCAGGTCTGTGTGCTGAGTCGTGGCGACCAGCCGAGGTTGAAGATGTCGAAGTTTCCGTCGCCGTCCCAGTCCATTGCGCCGTACTGGCGGTTGGTGCTGTTCTGTCCGCGCATTTCAGACAGTCCGGCGGTGCCTTCCGACTTGTAGGTCACTGTTCCGTTGTCGGCTATGGTAGCTGTGTATATGCCGTAAACATACTTTCCGCGTCCGTTGCCGCTCCATCCGGAGAGGAATATATCCGGTGTCCCGTCGTTGTTGAAATCGGCCACAGCGATGGCTCCTTCGGATATTGCCGGAATGCTGCCGAAGGTGACATACTGTCTGCGGAACTGTCCGGGATGTTGCGGGTCGTTGAGGAACAGGTCGGTGAAGTGGTTGTCGTTGCCGTTGGTTGTGCCGAGAGCTTCACGGTCGTTGGAGTTGGAGTTGATGAAGAAATCAACATATCCGTCGTTGTTGAAGTCGTAGGCAAGCACCTGTCCGCACTCAAAGTGATATTTCTTGCCGTCCTGTCCGTATCCGATGACATAAGGATCGGTAAGGAAATAGGACACCTCGAACACTCCGCCGCCACGGTTTAGCAGTATGACATTGGCGTCGGTGTATGTCTTCGGGTTGTTGCTCTTGTTGGTCTGATAGCCTATTCCGACGATATCGGGCAGACCGTCGTTGTTGAAGTCGGCCACATCTCCGGAGAGGATATAGCGCATGTCGAACTCCACGGGATTGCCTTTAGCATCGACAAACGCAGGCTTGTACTGTTCGAAAGTGCCGTCGCCGTTGCCTAAGAATATGCCTTCACGGCTGATGTTGTCGATGAACGGTTCTTCGTTGTATGTTCTTCCTGATGTCTCGAAAGCCACGATGTCCATTATTCCGTCCTGGTTCATGTCGCAGGCGGAGAGCGAAGGACGGTCGGCCACGTTGATGTTTATGCCGTCGTTGAAGTAAGAAAGATCGTTGTAGGTGTTGCCTACGACGAACCATCTGTTTCTTCTCGCGGGGTCGATGGTAAGCACGTGTGTCTTTCTTGTCTTCTCCCAGCTTTGTCCGCCGGCATCGTTTGTGGTGTTGTTTCCTATTCCGGCAACCACAAGGTCGCGCAGTCCGTCATTGTTCACGTCAATGGCGACAGCGTTGGAATTGTGTGCTCCCCATTCCTGTCTTGTCGCACTGTTGGTTATGTTGGTCTGTGCCTGCACGGCGGTAGCGGCCAACAGCGTGACGATTAAAGTTGTAGATTTTTTCATTTTAGTCATTTTTGATTGTAAAACAAGTGATCAAGGTAATTTAATAATAGAGCTTTTCCCGTTAGTTTATCCGGCAGTCACGGCAGTGTTTCTCATGACATGTGGAACTATATGGCTGTTCCCGGCAGCCGGATAAGTGGGGTGTTGACATCTGCGGCGTTTGTCGTGCCGCGCTATGTATGTGTTCTTAAGGCTCCGCACAACGGAAGGTTGTTATTCCTTCATTGTGTTTTTATGCAGTATCATGATTCTTCCGTAAGGTGCGGAGCCCGGTATCAGTGTCGTTATTTCTCAATGTCGGCCGATGGAGGTGCGGCGTTCTTGTCGGCACCCCATGCCTTGTTGGGGTGTTTGCCCATGACAAGCACGAGCTTGCCACCGTTCTTTATGTCGTTGTGACTGAACCATGGCTTGTTCCATGTCTTGCCGTTGAGCGTGGCACTCTGTATGTATTTGTTCTCGTCGGAGCAGTTCTTGGCTTCAATCTCGAATATCTTGCCGTTGGGAAGCGATATCTTTACGTCGCTGAACAGCGGACTTCCGATGTTGTATGCCGGGAAACCGGGTGTGACGGGATAGAATCCTATGGAGGAGAATACGGCAAACGAGGTTAGTCCTCCGCCGTCCTCGTCGCCCGGAATACCCATGACGTCGTTGCGGAACCACGTCTTGAGCACCTGTCTCACGCGTTTCTGGGTCTTCCACGGCTGGCCGGCGTAGTTATATAAATAAGGAATGTGCAGCGACGGTTCGTTAGCCATGGTGAACTGTCCGATGTTTCCGGTCTGGTCGGGCAGCTGTTCGTAGAACTCGCGCTTGCCTCTTCCCATCGGCTCTGCGAATGTCTGGTCGAGGTTCTTGACGAAGTTCTCGCGTCCGCCCATAAGGTTTATGAGGTCCGCCATGTTGTGCTGTACGTCCCAGCGGTAGGTCCATCCGTTGTTCTCGTCGTAGGCGTCGCGTGCTCCTATGCCGCCGGAGAACCGGTAGTCGAACGGTTCTATGAAGTTGCCGTCCTTGTCTTTAGGATGGAAAAAGCTCGTCTTGCTGTTGAACAGAGTGCGGTAGTTGCGTCCGAGCTGTGCGTAGTGGTTCGCCTTTGCGGTGTCGCCCATGAACTCGGCGATGCGCGACAGACACCACATGTCGTATGCCGTGCCAAGCGTTACGGCCACCGGCTGTCTCTTCTCAAAGCCGGACACGTTGGGGTCGGTCTCCTTCTCGCCTTCGCGTAATGCGGGAATGTATCCGTGTTGTTTGTAGAATTCGTCAATCCATCCGGCTTTGTTGCCCGACCACGGAGCCAGAGTCTTTTCCTCGATACCTTTTCTACAGTATTCGAATGCGCGCTTTGCGTCAACCTTCACGCCTTTATAAAGCGCGTCGGCCACCATTGCCACGCCGTGATTTGAGTTCATACGCCGTGAGTCGCCGGTTATTTCGGGAAATGTCGGCATCCATTCTGTTCCCATCTGTTCTGCCATACGCAAGTATGACTCAATGATGTAGCTCTGTTTCTTCGGCTCAATGAGTGTGCGCAGGGGATGTGCGGCGCGGTATGTATCCCATATCCAGTCGTCTGTGTAGAAAGGTATTCCGCCGTCCTCATGCACCTGTCCGTCGTACGCACTGAAGTAACGGCCGTCCTCGCTCAGGCATACCGGACGCTCGAATGTGCGGTAATAGGATGTGTAAAGCACGGTTTTCTGGTCGTCGCTGCCTCCTGTGACCTTTATTTTGGACAGAGCGTCGTTCCACACCTTGCGTCCTCTCGCTGCCACCTTATCCACATCGTAGCTGTTTTGCTCGCGCATCAGGTTCTTGTGAGCCTGCTCCTCGCTGATGAACGATACTCCATAGCGCAGGCGTACCTTCTCTGTTCCGTCTTTATATCTTAATACGGCGCAGGCGTTATTGCCCTGTGCCATCGATGTTCTGCCGTCAAATCCGTCGGCGGCGAGTATTCCTGTGGTCATCGGCGCGGTCTCTGTCTCGAGATAAATATAAACTCTTGTGTTGTCGTTGAGCTGCTGATAACCGCTGACATAGTTCTGGCCGATTCTTATCATGCCGTTGGCGGAGTTGATGATGACGTACACCGGTTTGTTCTTCTTGTAGAAGTTGAGTTCGTAAACGGCGCTCTGTCTGTCTACTGCATAGCGTGCCCTCATCGTGTTGTCGTCGAGTTCGACGTCGAATGAGTATGGCGTGATGACCTCATTGTCGTAGTTCACCGCAACCACGGGCTGCAGATGTTCCCTTTGGCTTGGGCTGATGCTGAAGGCCGAACGCTCGCGGTGGTTTGTGACAATCACCGGCAGACCGTTTACATATTCTGATGTATAGTCGGCTCTTGCGGGATATACTCTCAGCATGCTGTTCGGAAGCTGTATCGTTGCGAATGTAGGTACGAGCAGATGACTTATGTTTCCAATATACGGATTCACGTAGTCAACGGGTTCTTTTGTCTGTGCCACGATATCAGGACATCCTGTGAGGAACGCGGCGATAGCCATAAGTGCTATGAATTTCTTTTTCATGTAATAAGTCCGGGTCTTTGTTTAATGGTAAAGTAAAAGGATTGTTTGTCTTTACATGTCTGCTTTTTCAAATAAAATCCCCGCACAGACATTTACCTGTGCAGGGATTTTTATGTCATGCATTTATTCAGTCTATGTCACTGTTGTGATCAAGGCTGTCATTAAATGGCTTTGGTTCTTGCTTTGCGTTGTTGTCAGACGGTCTGTGCTCGAAGCGGCGCTGTCCTCTGCGTTCGCCGTTCTCGCGTCCCTGTCTCTGACGACGCTCGCCACGTTCAGGTCTCTGGCGGCGCTCATGCTCTACATATCCTTCCGGTTTCGGGATGAGAACACGGTGAGAGAGCTTATATTTACCGGTCTTCGGGTCGATTTCCATCAGTTTCACTTTGATCTTGTCGCCTTCCTTTATTCCGGCATCCTCTACGGTCTCAAGACGTTTCCAGTCTATCTCTGAGATGTGGAGCAGTCCGTCCTTGCCCGGCATTATCTCTACGAAGCAACCGTAAGGCATGATAGAACGAACAGTACCTTCGTATATCTCGCCTACTTCAGGTATTGCTACGATGGCCTTTATCTTAGCCATTGCTGCGTCGATGCAGTCCTTGTTGGCTGCGCTTACCTGAACCTTGCCTACGCCGTCAACCTCGTCGATTGTGATGACAGCACCGGTGTCTTCCTGAATCTGCTGTATGATCTTGCCGCCCGGGCCTATCACAGCACCAATGAATTCCTTCGGAATCTCTATCTGTACGATGCGCGGAACCTGCGGTTTGAGCTCTGGTCTTGGCTCAGCGATGGTTTCTGTAAGCTTGCTGAGGATGTATTCGCGTCCTGCTTTTGCCTGCATGAGAGCCTTCTCCAGAATCTCGAAGCTCAGTCCGTCGCACTTTATATCCATCTGAGTTGCGGTCAGACCGTCCTTTGTTCCTGTTGTCTTGAAGTCCATATCGCCCAGGTGGTCTTCATCACCGAGGATATCGCTCAGCACTGCATATTTGTCTTCTCCAGGGTTCTTGATAAGTCCCATTGCGATACCGCTCACCGGTTTCTTCATCGGAACGCCGGCATCCATCAGAGCAAGTGTACCAGCACATACGGTTGCCATTGATGACGAACCGTTGCTTTCGAGTATCTGTGATACGAGACGTACGGTGTAAGGGAAGTCCTCTGGGATCTGTCCTTTCAGCGCACGCCATGCCAGGTGTCCGTGTCCGATCTCGCGACGACCTACTCCGCGCTGTGCCTTTGCCTCACCCGTGCAGAACGGCGGGAAGTTGTAGTGCAGCAGGAAACGCTGGTAGCCGCGGTCGAGCACGTCGTCGATGAGTTTCTCATCGAGCTTTGTACCCAGTGTACATGTTGTGAGACTCTGTGTCTCGCCACGTGTGAATATAGAGCTTCCGTGCGGCATTGGCAGCGGTGAAACCTCGCACCAGATAGGACGGATCTCGTCTGTCTTACGTCCGTCGAGGCGTTTGCCTTCGTCGAGAATGCAGCGGCGCATAGAGTCGCGCATCACGTCTGCATAGTAACGGCTTATCATTCCGTGCTTCTCCTCGAGCTCCTCAGGAGTGAGGTCGGCGTGTGCGGCGTCATAAGCAGTAGTGAAGTCCTCTACAATCTGTGAGAAAGCTTCCTCACGTTTCTTCTTGTCATGGTCGCCGGCTTCAGCTATTGCGTAGCACTTGTCGTAGGTCTCGCGGCGCAGTTGCTCGCGCAGCTCGTCGTCGTTTACCTCGTGGCAGTACTCGCGTTTTACGTCAGTGCCGAGTTCCTTAGACAATTCTGTCTGCAGTTCGCACATCGGTTTGATGGCATCCATGGCAGCCTTGAGAGCGCCGATCATATCCTGCTCGGACACTTCCTTCATCTCGCCTTCAACCATCATGATGTTTTCTGCCGAGGCACCAACCATGATGTCCATGTCGGCATCCTTCATCTGCTCGAATGTCGGGTTGATAACATACTGTCCGTTAACACGTGCTACGCGCACTTCAGAGATAGGACACTCAAACGGAATATCTGAACAAGCCAGAGCGGCTGATGCTGCAAATCCTGCCAAAGCGTCGGGCTGGTCAACGCCGTCAGCGCTGAGAAGCATGACGTTCACATAAACCTCTGCGTGGTAGTTAGAAGGAAAAAGCGGACGCAGCACGCGGTCAACAAGACGTGATGTGAGAATCTCGTTGTCGCCGGCCTTGCCTTCGCGCTTGGTGAATCCACCAGGGAAACGTCCGGCAGCGGCATACTGCTCTCTGTAATCTACTTGAAGAGGCATGAAATCTGTTCCGGGAACTGCATCTTTTGCGGCACAAACAGTTGCGAGGAGCACTGTGTTGCCCATTCTGAGCACACATGATCCGTCGGCCTGCTTTGCCACTTTCCCGGTCTCAATGCTGATGGTTCTTCCATCAGGCAATGATACTGTTTTCGTAATTACGTTCATCTAAAATAACATCTAATAAAAATAAATTCGGACAAAGATAATTAAATAATGTTGAATGAGCTACAAATCTGACTTATTATTATTATTTTTTATGAAAACATTTTTGCTGTTTCCGCGGCATTATGTTCCGTTCCGGTGTGTGCTCCGCATCATGTCAGGCAGCATCGGGTTTGCCGGCGGGTGGCGGAAGTGTTGTTTCCGCTGTTCCGTAATAGTTGAAATATAAGTACCATAAGTTTCAATCCTTCGCAAAATTGATTAAAATAATATCAAAAAGATTTGTTTTATACATATTTTATTTATCTTTGCATTTTCTCAGTAATGGTCGCATCATTTACGAAAATGCGAGCCTCTGAGCATTTATTTATTAAAAATTATAGAGTATGAGAAAACTTTTACTTTCGGCTCTTGTGCTTATCAGCGCTTCGCTGAGTGCGCAGACAAGTTTTAAGAACGGATTGTTCACCTACACGGTGACAGGTCCTAACACTGTTGAGGTGTCAGATGCCGACAGCAAGGATGCGTCGGACACACCCGTTTATGATTATGTAATACCGGAAACGGTTGAGAACGAAGGCGTCACATACACCGTTACTGCCATCGGTGAGGACGTGTTCTATTGGAGCGATGTCAAGTCCGTTTCCATTCCGGAGACTGTGGATTCAATCAAGGGCAGTGCTTTCAATGCAGCCAAAGATCTTACCGAGATAACACTTCCTTCACACTTGAAGTACATCGGCGACTATGCTTTCAGCTCGTCAGGACTGAAAAGCATAACCATTCCTGCCTCGGTTGAGGAGATAGGAAGCAGCGCTTTCTTCACCTGTACATCGCTTGCATCTATCGAACTCGGCTCAGGTCTGAAATCACTCGGATACTCTGCGTTCTACAAATGTGCGTTCACATCTGTTGAACTTCCTGCAGGTATCGAGACAATTCCTTCAGGTCTGTTCTACGGATGCTCCAAACTGGAGACAGTGAAGATAGACGGCAAGGTGAACTATGTAGGCGACCGCGCGTTCCGCGAGTGCTCTTCGCTCAAGTCAATCGACCTTCCGTCAACAGTAACATACATCGGTGAGGACGCTTTCCTTGAGTGCACCTCGCTCACGACTCTCAAACTTCCGGCTTCGCTCGAGGAAGTAGGCGTGAACTTCGCAGCCAACAGCGGCATCACATCTTTCACCGTTGAGGACGGCAACAAGAACTTCACGGTAGATAGAGGAGTGGTTTACAGCGCAGACAAACTGGTGCTTTACGCCGCACCTACAAAGGGACTTTACGAGCTCACCGTTCCGTCAGGATGTATCGGTATCTACGGCGGTGCATTCTCGGGCAGCGAGATAAAGAGCGTCACTCTGCCCGAAGGATTCCTCGCTGTTGACAACTACGCTTTCTGCGAGTCGGCACTCGAGAACATAAACCTGCCGTCATCCATCGTGATGATAGGCGAGCAGGCTTTCGCAGCCACACAGCTCACCGAGGTAACTCTGCCTGCCCACACCGAGACTCTCTACAGCGCAGCCTTCGCAGCGTGTGAGAAACTTGCCACGGTAACCATTCCTTCAGGACTCAAATTCATGTACAACCGTGCGTTCTATGGCTGTACAGCCCTGAAGACAGTCAACTGCCTCGGCTCAAAAGCTCCTGAGCTTGAGGAGATATACGATGCATACGAGAGCCAGTTCTACGGCGTTGAAGGTGCCACTCTCTATGTTCCGAAAGGATGCACGGCATCTTATGACGATGCAGGTTATGACGATTACTTCGACATTGTAGAGACAGCCAACGGCGTACTCACAGCCGTATCCACCACACCTGCTACCGACAGCACGGTTGAACCGGGTTTGATGTCAATGTCGTTCGATGTAGAGTTCGACGAGCCTGTCACTGTTGTTGAGTCTTCACCTGCCGTAAATCTTTACGATGGTGCACTCGTTGGCGGCACTGAGATCAAGCCGGACGACGCATGGTACACTAATATTAGCGGTGCAAACGACAACAAGCTCACTGTATGGGGTGCTGATTACGACAGATTCACTTGTTCGTTCAAGGTTGAGAACGACAAAGAATACACCGTTGTCATTCCGGCAGGTGTAGTAAAGAATGCCGCAGGCGACCTCAACGAGCAGATTATCATCAGCTTCAAGTGTGTTGAGCCGACAGCCATCGATGGCGTTGACGCTGACAGCAACGCTACTGTTACCGCACGCTACAACATCAACGGTCAGAAGATGGGCGTAGCCGTTAAGGGCATCAACATCGTCAAGATGTCTGACGGTAAGGTACGCAAGGTGCTTGTAAAATAATGAAACGATGAGTCGTCGTTTGCCATCGTGCAGGCGGCCACATCATAATCTCAAAGGGAGACAGACGTCACGGAACGCATATTCCGGCGCCTGTCTCCCTTTTTTTTCTGTATATGTGTTTTTTGTTAATTGTGTTAAAACCGCGCCGGCTGCGCAACAACGTCAGCATATAATTACTATATTTACGTCATGTTGGTCCCACGCATGCGGATGATATGGACCGGGTGGAAATGTAGTTCCTTAATAATAAGACTTATGAGAAAGTTTATGTTGTTGTCGATTGCGCTTGTCAGCACCGCACTGAACGCGCAGACAAGTTTCAGAAGCGGTATGTTCACCTATAAGGTGACGAGTCCCCGAACGGTTGAGGTGTCGGTTGCCGACGACAAGGACGCGTCGGGTACGCCGGTCCATGATTATGTCATACCGGCCACGGTGAGCCATGAAGGCGCCACATACCGTGTGACGTCGCTTGGCGAGGACCTTTTTTACCAAAAGGACCCAAGGACGGTCTCCATTCCTGAGAGCGTCGATTCGATAAAGACCGGAGCCTTTCTCTGTGCCGATAACCTCAACTCCATTGCCCTTCCTTCAGGGCTGAAGTATATCGGCGGTGCCTCTTTCAGTTCTTCCGGACTGAAGAGTATCGTCATACCTTCTTCCGTAGTTGAGATAGGTGAGAACGCGTTTTTCTCCTGCAAGTCTCTTTCTTCTGTCCAGCTTGGCAAGGGACTGAAGAAGATAGGCAGCGCGGCGTTCTTCGGCTGTGCGCTGTCTTCTGTCGAGCTTCCCGAAGGCATTGACAGCATACCCGAAGCCCTCTTCCACTGTTGCGCCAGTCTCCGTTCGGTGAAGATGGGTTCAGGCGTCGCTTACATAGGCGATCTTGCATTCCGCGAGTGTCCCTCGCTCACGTCGATAGACCTTCCGTCCGGTGTCACCTATATAGGCAACGACGCCTTTCTCGGCTGCACATCGCTCACAAGTCTGCAGCTTCCGGCGTCGCTCGAGACTCTCGGCACATGCTTCGCTGCATGTAGTGGTATCACGAAGCTCACCGTTGAGAAAGGCAACAGACGCTTCGTCACGGACGGAGGAGCCGTGTATGATGCCGGCAGAAGAGTGCTTTATGCCGTGCCGTCGAAAGGACTTCAGAGCATCACCGTGCCGTCCGGATGTCTCAGAATATGTCGCGGCGCGTTCTGGGGCAGCGACATAAAGAGCGTGACATTGCCCGAAGGAATACAGAAGATTGACGATAAAGCCTTCCTCGGGTCGGCACTTGAGAACATCAACCTGCCGGCGTCCATAATATATATAGGCGAGAGGGCTTTCGCCCATACAAGGCTCACCGAGGTGACACTGCCCGAACAAATCGAGCGGCTCAGCGACGCTGCCTTCGCGGAGTGCGCCGGACTTGTCTCCGTCACCATGTCGCAGGGGCTCAAGTACATCTGTCACCGTGCGTTCCTCAGTTGTCCTGCACTTAAAAGGGTGAATTGTCTAAGCACTACGCCACCCGAATTTGAAAGGGTGGAATCAGATCAACTGAAAACCTTCACCCTCGTCACGGGTGCCACGCTCCGTGTCCCGAATAACTGTTCGGCGTCTTATCGCGATGCAGGATACGCGGATTTCTTCGACATAACGGAGATGTAGTTTCCGATATAAAAGATATGTAGTACGATGAATCTGTCGGGACGGTGAGATCGATGGGTACGCTGAGGCTGTTCCTGTCTTCCGGATTAACGGCTATATGAAGGACGGCAAATGTAAGAATGTCTGTTTTACGGAAAATAAGTATTGCTGCGGGGTGCTTCAATGAGAAATAATCATTAACTTTGTAAGACACAGAGAATAAATACAACATCGCTGCAATTATTAAAAGATGCAGGCTTGTTGGAAGTCGTTATAATATGATTATTTATAAGAGAATATAAACAATTTCTTATGTTTTAGGAATCAAAATAAACAAAATGATTAGTAAACAAGATATTTGTACAATAAATTCACAGAATACATTCGAAAAATTTTCTAGCGACAAAGGATGTATTTATCATGGTGATGCAATCGATGTGTTATCGCAAATACCAGATGAATCGGTTGATTTAATATTTGTAGATCCTCCATATAACATTGGTAAGAATTTTGCTGGAAGAAAGGATAAGTGGAAAACTGATAAGGAATATTTGGATTGGTGTTATCAGTGGATTGATATTTGTATTAGAAAGGTCAAACCAAATGGTTCTATTTATTTAATGACTTCGACCCAGTTTATGCCGTACTTTGATATATTTGTACGAAATAAAGTTACTGTTATGTCTAGAATAGTTTGGGCATATGATAGCTCTGGGGTTCAAGCTAAAAATTATTTTGGCTCAATGTATGAACCTATTTTGTTTTGTGTAAGGGACAAATTTAATTATACATTTAATGCTAATGATATACTCGTAGAAGCAAAAACGGGAGCAAAACGAAAATTAATTGATTATCGCAAGAATCCTCCTCAACCATATAAAACAGAGAAGGTTCCAGGAAACGTATGGACTTTTCCAAGAGTACGTTATAGAATGGAGGAGTATGAGAATCATCCAACTCAAAAACCTGTAAGTTTACTTGAACGTATTATAAAGGCAAGTAGCAATGAAGGTGATACGGTTTTAGATCCATTTTGTGGTACATTTACTACATGTTTTGTTGCTCAAAAGTTGAATAGACGATTTATTGGTATCGAAATACAAGAAGATTATTTTAAAATAGGTTTAAGACGACTTGGTATTGCTCATGAATACAAAGGGGAAATACTCGAGAAGGAAAGAAAATCATACGAGAAAAAAACTTCACAAGAACAAATAATACCAAATTTATTTTAATATGGAATCCACATTTGAATCTTATATTAAAAAATATATTCATAAAAGGTACGGTAAAAATTCAGACCAACTTCTTTCTCAAAGTTATATCCTTCAGTACCTTGTTCATAAAACAAAATCTGCAAATAAAGGAGCTAAGGCAAGAGGAAGTTTTGCAAATTTATATGCCATATACGTTATTGTTGAGGATTATCTTAATAATCACTTTGATATAAGAAATGACTATTCGACATATGATGGCGCTCAATTTTCTGTTCTTTTTAAAAGACAAAGAGAACTGCCTTTTGGAGCAAAACTTCAGAACCATGCTTTAAACTCTAGGATGAATGAGGAGTTTTTCAAATTCTTTCCAACGCAAATAGGAGTGCCTCCTATTATGAGGAATTTGAAAACACAGAGATATTGGTTCAATGAAAACTATCTTAAAATCCAGGTAGGAGATAAAACATATAATATAGCCAAAGATATAATTAATATTATAAATCATTATATTAAAGTTAAGCAAGGTACATTTAAGCAATTTATTGAGCAATGCGAGACCTTGCAAAGTATGGATACGGCTGATGTGTCTGAAGTTACAGGTTTCATAATGTCATTGTTGGCTCCAAACGTAGATGCCAGATTATTCGAAATTGTAAGTTATTCGATTCTTAAATTATATTATAAAGATATTGAGATATACTGGGGCTATACTCCTGAAATAGAAAAGCTGACAAAAGATTTTTTGCATTTATATAAGACTGGACGAACAAATGCAAATGATGGAGGAATAGATTTTGTGATGAGGCCATTAGGACGTTTTTTTCAAGTAACTGAAACATTAGATTTTAAAAAATATTTTCTTGATATTGATAAAATAGAAAGATTTCCACTCTCATTTGTCATTAAGTCTGAAGAATCTGTGGATGACTTGCTTTCAAAACTTAAAAATGATGCATTAAAAACTTATGTGGTTCAAAAGGTAGTGGATGATTATTTAAATTGTATAGAGGAAATTATTAATATTCCACAGCTAAAATCTTATTTGTCAGAATTAGAAAGCAAAAATTTAATTCCAGATATATTAAAAGAGATTATTCTACAAAGTAAAGTGGAGTTTAATTACGAGGACGAAGAGGATTGAGTATGTTTGTTTACTATTACAGTTAGTTATCAGATTTGCATATATTAAGAAGATCATATTCACTATTTAACCAGTCAGATGTTAAATATAGTAACATTTTATAGTGGTGTAATGATATAAAATAAGATTCTCAACGATTTGTTATTCAAATGATCTCGATTTTATATATTATTTGCATAGTGAATAATGTTCATTCCGCATATGTTTCGTATCACATTCCGCAGTTATGCCGTGGCGCAAAGGCAGGAATATGCGTTTTGTGGTAAATAAGTATGTTCGCGGTGAGCTTGTGATGAAAATAATCATTGTCTTTGTACGACACATATATCGTACACGAAAAACAAAATATCATATATGAGAAATAAAAATATTATAAACGAATAAAAAACATATGATTATGAGAAAACTTCTATGCAGATACTCCGCATTATTCATGGCGGTCATCATATTGCTTGCCGAGCTCGTGCCGCTGCCGGTGCTTGCCGCCCATAATATGGGCACAGACGGTCAGACCATGGCCAATAACCAGTGGTGCGGCCGCCGTGTGGCATTCCTCGGCGACTCCATCACCGACGCCCAACGCGTAGGCACCACCTGCTGCTACTGGGAATATCTGGCCGACATGCTCGGCATCGTGCCTCTGGTGTATGGCATCAACGGTCACCAGATGAGCGACCTTGCCGGTCAGGCGCGCCGTCTGCTCGAGGAACGTGGCGACAGCGTGGACGCAATAATGATATTCGCAGGTACCAACGACTACAACAGCGGTGTCCCCATAGGCGAATGGTACGAGACGGGCGAGCGCGAGACCGTTGTCGGCGGAGGCGGAAAGGCCGTGCGCAAATACCGTACGCCGGTGATGAGCGACGCCACGTTCAAGGGCCGCATAAACATACTGATGGACTTTCTCAAGACCAATTATCCCGATAAGCAGATTATCATGCTCACGCCAATCCACCGTGCTTACGCATGTTTCGGTCCTGACAACATACAGCCCGACGAGCGTTTTGCAAACAGCATCGGTGTGTTCTTCGACGAGTATGTCGAGGCTGTTAAAGAAGCCGCCGGCGTATGGGCTGTGCCGGTGATAGACCTCAATAGTCTGAGCGGGCTCTATCCGCTCAACGATTCGCACGCACGCTATTTCAGTAACGACAAGACCGACCGTCTGCATCCTAACGCCGCGGGTCACAAGCGTATGGCTCAGACCATCGCCCGCCAGATGTTGGCGTTGCCGGCCGTGTTCGACTGACGGCCGGTGGTGCTGTTTGTGGCTGTCGCATACCTGTTGCGCCGTATGTGGAAATGCGTGTTGCGGCAGGTGGTGTGGATGCCGTGCCGGTGAGTAACGGGACCTTAGATAATTGCTTATTCTCAATTATGATTCCGCAAAAGTTAAATTATACGTGCTCAAAACTCGAATTTTTCCGGTCGGACAAGGTTTTTGCGCGAAAACAGGCGAAATTTTGAGCATTTGCATAATATGTTGATAGTCAGACGCTTGATATGATATGCCCTGCCGGGACCATCATGGGTGCTTTGCAATAAAGCCTTTATTGCATTGCGAAATGGCCTATTTCAGAGTGTGATAAAGGCCATTTCGGGGTGTGATATGGGGCATTTCGCATTGTGAAATGGGCTCTTTTGCAAGCCAATGGTGTCGCGACCGACTTACGATTGCGCGAATATCATGTTCCGAAAGTCTTTTTTACGCCTCTTCGTTTTCTATTTTATGTTGTCAGACGGATATTTTTTCGGAAATTTTTTAACTTAAATCTGTTAAATGTTTATTGAATCCGGTTCTATGTTTTTTATTGTCCATGGCTTGCGGTTGCGCTTCGCTTTCCGATATATTATAATAGGATGGGATAGGGTTCGGCAATATCAAAATCTGTAAAAACATCGTTTTTCCATTTGCTATTGCGCTCACCTTTCACTATCTTTGTACTCACATAATTTTTAAACGGCGTTCACGGAACGCGCTATTCATTTAAATCAGCACTACTAACATAACCCAATAAATATGAGATTCAGACTTATTCTCTTTATCGCACTGGTCCTGAAGGGCATCGTGTGTATGGCCGGTGATTTCGTGCCCGGCCGTGGTGTGAACATTGCCCACTGGCTTTCGCAGTGCTACTACAAGGACATTCCGAAGTCGGAGTTTGTCACTGCCGACGATTTTAAGGAGATAGCCCGACAGGGATTCGACCATGTGCGGCTGCCGATTGACGAAAAAGAATTGTGGAACGCGGACGACACGCGCAACAAGGAGGTGTTCGGCATATTGCACGCAGGCATCAGGAATGCCATAAAGAACGGACTGAAGGTGGTTGTGGACCTGCATATAGTGTATGCGCACGACTTCAACGCCGGTGCCGAGGGACGCACTAATTCGCTTTGGAGCAGCGAGAAGGACCAGGAACATCTGTGCAGTCTTTGGAAGGATCTGTCGGACGAACTGCATGAATACGGCAACGACGTCGTTGCATACGAGATAATGAACGAGCCTGTGGCGCCCGACCATGAGGCGTGGAATAAGCTGGTGGCAAAGGTGTATGGCGTAATCAGAAGCCGCGAGAAGAGCCGGACGATAGTCGTGGGCTCGAACATGTGGCAGCAGACAGCCACGTTTGAGCATCTGCGTGTGCCGGCGGGCGACGACAACATCATACTGAGCTTCCATTTCTATGAGCCTTATTTCTTCACACATTACAGGGCAGGATGGACCGAACAGAAGGATTTCGGCGGAACGGTGCACTATCCCGGTGAGATAGTCACGGCTGATGAGCTTGCCACCATGACCGGCCGCGACAGACAGTTGGCTGAGGGTTGGGTGACGGTGTGGGACCGTCAGCGCATTAAGGACAACGTGATGAAGGCGAAGAAGAAGGCCGACGAGCTTGGACTGGGGCTCTACTGTGGCGAGTTCGGGGTGTATAGTCGTGTGCCGGAGGCTGACGCCTTGAGGTGGCTCGGCGATCTTACGGGCGTGCTCGACGAGCTGGGCGTATCGTGGGCGCTGTGGAACTATAAGGACGGCGGAGGCTTCGGCCTGCGCGACATGCGGACGGGTGAGTGGCATACGCGCTTCGTCGATACTCTGATGCACCGTTGAGGCTGAGGCCGTATGCTCGCACGCGCTGCGCATATATAATATTAGGTGTCGTATTCAGGCATCTTTCCATCGTGCGCCGTTCCGGTTTTCCGGAGCGGCGTTGCTGTTTTCATACATCTTATACGGACGTGGCGCTGCCATAAGGAACGAATCAGTAAAATGGGTATTTATGTCCGTTAAGAAGGTATCGTGGCGTTGGAATAATGAGAATAAATTTGCAACGTACAACAAAACATACTGAAAACATGGACATAAAGGCAATAATGACTGCTACGTTACTGGCTGCCGCGTCGGCTGCCGGTGCTCAGACAACTGTTGAAAACGAGATAAATATGGAGAAACTGGAACTTACACAAGAGTGGGACAAGACGTTCCCGAAGAGTGATAAGGTGAGTCATGAGAAGGTGACTTTCTGCAACCGTTACGGCATAACGCTCGCCGCCGATCTGTATAAGCCCGTCGGCGCTGAGGGCAAGCTGCCGGCTGTGGCGGTGAGTGGCCCGTTCGGTGCCGTGAAGGAGCAGGCCTCGGGACTCTATGCGCAGGAACTCGCAGAGCGGGGATTCCTAACCATAGCCTTCGATCCGTCGTTTACAGGTGAGAGCGGCGGCAGTCCGCGTTATGTGGCATCGCCTGACATCAACACCGAAGATTTCTGCGCGGCTATCGATTATCTGTCGGTGCGCAACGATGTCGATACGGCCCGAATCGGTATTCTCGGCATCTGCGGATGGGGCGGCATGGCTCTCAACGCGGCGGCAGTAGACACACGCATAAAGGCTACGGTGGCTTCGACCATGTACGACATGAGCCGTGTGACGGCAAACGGATATTTCGATGCCGACGACAACGCCGAGGCGCGTCATGCTCTCCGTCAGAAGCTCAGTGCGCAGCGCACCGAAGACTACCGCAACGGAACGTATGCGCGTGCCGGTGGAGTGGTTGACCCGCTGCCGGAGAATGCTCCGCAGTTTGTGAAAGACTATTACGCATACTACAAGACCAAGCGCGGCTATCACAAGCGTTCGCTCAACTCCAACGACGGATGGAATACAACGTCGGCGCTCTCGTTCCTCAACATGCCGCTGATGACATACATCGGCGAGATAGGCAGCGCGGTGATGGTGGTTCACGGTGAGAAGGCTCATTCGCGTTATTTCGGTGAGGACGCCTACAAACGTCTGAAGGGTGACAACAAGAAGCTCGTGATAGTTCCGGGAGCAAGCCATACCGACCTGTACGACAACAAGGAGAAGATACCTTTTGACAAGATAGAGGAGTTCTATCGCACATATCTGTGCGAATGAGGACAGCACGACGGCCGGTGGCACGATCGGATGTGTAGCTGGCCGTATGGCTTCCAATGTGAGGTCTGGACAATTATCTGATATTTAAAATAACGTGATATGAAATATCTTATACAGCTTATCGTCGCTCTTTCGGTTGCCGGAATGGCAAGCGGTTTCGCCGCCTGTTCAGAAGAGGATCCTACGATGCCGGATACGGTGCAGCCGTCGCCGGGCACTGACAACGACACTGCTGACGACGGAAACGGCGGGAATGAGGAAACAACAGATACCATTATGAGTAACAGAATAAACATAAGTGTTGGCGGACGGACGTATGCCGCTACGCTTGCCGACAACGATGCGGCGCGTGCCTTTGCGGCTCTGATGCCGCTGACCGTGGATATGAGCGAACTGAACGGCAACGAGAAGTATTATTATCTTGACACTGCGCTGCCGGTGGAAAGCTATCGTCCGGGTACGATACGCACCGGTGACCTGATGCTTTATGGCAGCACGTGTCTGGTGATTTTCTACGAAACGTTCTCTTCCGGATACAGTTACACACGGTTGGGACAGATAGACAACCCTGAAGGCCTGGCTGAGGTGTTGGGCAGCGGAAACGTGCGCGTGACGTTCAGCAAGGTAGAAAGCGGGAAGTGACGGTAGGAGAGAAGACGTCACTACGTTGTGTGAAAGATAAATAACAGGTTGATTCAAAAAAGAGAGACATCCTGAGCGTCGGAAGACGGCTGCGGGATGTCTCTCTTTTTTATGTGTGTTTAAAGTATGTTCTTTTAGTCCTTGTCTCCTTTCTCGGGCGTTTGTTTCTTCTCGGCCTTGGGCTTCAGTATCGCCGCATACTCCTCGGGCGACTTCAACAGACGTATTGCCTCCTTCATCTGTTTGTCGTATCGCAGACTGTTCTCTATGGCTCCGCGCTGGAAGTAGTAGGCGGTGATGATGTCGGAGGTGAGAATCTCTTTTATCTTCTGCTTGTTATAGTCGAAGTCGAGGTCCTTGGCTATGTTGTGCTTCAGCTTCTTCTCCAGAGCCTCGAACTCGGGTTTTGCGTCGTCGTAGTAGCCTTCGAACTTGGCAAGTTTCACGAGTTCCTCGAGACATTTCTCACTCACGCGGTCGTAAGTGAACTTGCTGTTGATGACACGCTGCTTGAAGTCCTCGTAGTCGGCGTCGCTTATCTCGAACTCTGAAGCCGGAGCTATTGTAGGATGATTCTTTATGTAATCCACAACATAGTTGAACATCTGGTCGGTTGTGTCCGCCTGTTGCAGGTAGAACGCTATGTTCGGCAGCGAGTCGGGCTCTATCTTGATGTCCGGTTCTATGCCTCCTCCGTCACGCACTATTCGTCCGCTGCGTGTGCGGAACTCGTGTGTGAGCGAGTCGGGCACGTGTTCGGTATATCCGCCCTGCGAGTGTTTGTAGTTGATTGCCTGTATGCAGCGGCCGCTCGGGGTGAAATATTTGGCGGTGGTGAGCTTCAGGTTGCCGTTGTAAGGCAGTTGCACGTTAGGCACCTGTACGAGTCCCTTGCCGTAGGTGCGTGTTCCCATTATCACGGCGCGGTCGAGATCCTGGAGCGCTCCGCTCGTTATCTCGCTGGCGCTTGCCGTTGCTTCGTTCACAAGTACGACGATAGGCATTATCGTGTCTATCGGTTCCACGGTGGTCTTATACGTTTGGTTGGAACGCTGCATCTTGCCTTTCATCGAGAGCAGCTCGGTGTTTTTCGGGATGAATATGTTCAGTATAGACAACGCTTCCTGCACAGAGCCGCCGCCGTTGTTGCGCAAGTCTATCACCAGACCCTTCGCTCCCTGCTTCTTCAGGTCGATGAACGCGCGGCGGAAATCCTTTGCGCAGTTCTCGCCGACGTACGAGTTGAGGTCTATATAGCCTATGTCGCCTGCCTGCATACCGTAGTATGGCAGGTCGGGCATCTGAATGGCCTTGCGCTGTATTTTGAAAGTCATGTCCTTATCGGTGGAAGGACGGTGTATCTTCAGCTCGAGAGTGGTGCCTGCGTCGCCGCGCAGATGCTCGCTGACGTATGCGTTGGTCTTGTCGGTCATGTCCTCGCCGTCGATGCTGAGTATTATGTCGCCCTTCTTCAGGCCCACTTCTGCCGCTGGCATATTCTCGTAAGGCTCGTTTATCACTACACGTTTGAGCGTGAAGTTATAGCTGATGATCGAGCCGATGCCGGCATATTTGCCTGTAAGCATCTGCTTGAACTCGGCCGATTTGTCCTCGGGATAATATTCGGTGTAAGGGTCGAGACTGTTCAGCATTGCCTTTATTCCGTTGCCGATGACCTCGTCGGCGTCGAGCGTATCGACATACATCAGGTCGAGGTTTTTGTATATGGCGTTGAATACTTCCAGATTCTTGGCCACCTTGAAGTTGTGGTCATCGTTTTTCTGGGCAAGAACCGTCGTGGTGGCAAGCAGCATCACGCAGAACAATATGATTTTTCTCATAAGCGGCTTTTATATTAATATAATGTGGTAAGTCTTTATAAAGCTTTGCAAAGGTAATGTAAGTTGCGGGCAGTACAAAATAAAAAGTATTTATTTTTCATAATGTGCCATGGTGAAAAGCCAGATTTTGTGTGGATGTATGGCGAATATGGTATGAAAAACCGGCTTTCTCCGTCATATTGAATCGTTTTTCTCATATCGTGAATACGGCCTGCACAATACTTATGTCCGGTATGATTGATTCTTGCATCCAACCTATATGACCTTTATTTCAGAACGGAAACGATACGAATAACCCCCGAAAATGATCAAAAAATACTGTCTGCAATAATATGAATAACTCCAGACGTCAACCCTCATATCCGCCAATCGGCACCGAAAATGCCGCATTTTCCGCTGTAAAACCCTCAAAAACGCACTTTTTTGAAATAAATTTGAAATTTTTCGCGAAAATGTTTGGTGAAATGAAATAAACGCCGTACCTTTGCATCGCAATTAAGAAAAATGCTTCAATAGCTCAGTTGGTTAGAGCACCTGACTGTTAATCAGGGGGTCGTTGGTTCAAGCCCATCTTGAAGCGCACAAAAGGAACTGCATCAAGCGGTTCCTTTTTTGTTTATGTATATCCTGTAAGCGTCGCGGCTTACGGCTTTCATTGTTCTCCCGATAAATATTGATGAAAAAATAAAGAAGCACATTAATGTATCGCGGAATGTCCAATATGATGGACATTGTCGCGCTTTGTGTGGCTCAATGGTGATTCCGTGAAAATAGATTTTATTCGTGAAGCCACGCTGAATCGGGTGAATATTCGGATTGATATAATTTCTGTCGTGGAGTGATTTGTTCGAGATGCGCTGTATGATGCCGGAAAACTTTCAGACAGTGTGGGGTGATGTGAATAGTGACAGGATGATTATCGGTTAATAATAAATTTATATCTGATTAATGATAAATCTATATTGCCGCAATGATAAATCATTATTCGTGAAATAAAAAATTGAAAGCGCCGCAATAAAAGATTGTCATTGGTGTAATGGTAAATCTGTATTGCCGCAATTACAAATCATTATTTGCGAAATAAAAAATTGAAACTGCCGCAATAAAAGATTGTCATTTGTGTAATGGTAAATCTATATTGCCGCAATGATAAACCATTATTGCCGTAAAAAATAGATTGATAATGTCACTCCATGAATCTATATCGCCATAATAATAAACCGTTATTACAGCCATTATAAATTGATATTATGGCAGTAATAAATTGATATTTCCACAGACGGTAAATCATAATCTCCCGTCCGAATCATATCTTTTGCATCCTTTCCTGCGCCCCATATCATCGCATTTATTGAAAACCAGTGAGCCCGACTTACAATTTTTCTTGACATTATTTTGACAAAATAAATTCGCAAAAGAGGTGTAAAGGAATGTTAAAACGCCCATTATGAAGCCCATTCTTCTCTGTATCGCCTTTTGATATACCCTATACCGTAGTCCGAAAAAGTGCTTCTTGCTTTCCGATATTGCCCATCTCGCAGTCCGATAAAGCCTATATCAGGATGCAATATGGCCTATTTTGGCCCCTGAAATGGCCCATTTCGCAAGCCGAAATGGTGCTTTTTGCAATGCGAAAAACTACCCTTAAACATAAGTCATTGCTATTCAATACGTTATAAAAACCTCTGATTTTTCGCGTATTTGAGCCCGAAGACAACTCAGTCCGCAAATATTCGCTTATTTTTCGGGGTAGAACCGGAAACTAAGACCGAAAAATGAGGTTCATCCGACATTTCGAGTGATATGACAATCATGAAGAGCAAACAGCCTTAGC
>ERZ779850.150-NODE-150-length-91831-cov-24.777698_pt1 | contig 91831 bp, 76 predicted proteins | sample MGYA00511249_ERZ779850 | MGnify/ENA primary metagenome ERZ779850 (study PRJEB29588, sample SAMEA2162475) | human gut metagenome | biome: human gut; feature: human-associated habitat; material: faeces | place: Denmark | collected 2008/2010 ...
TATATATATATATATATAAAATACTGGCAACACTTGCGCGCGTACATTATTATATACGTGCGTACGCGTGCGCGTATAATATGTACCCGCGCGCCCGCCCACGCGAATATTGGTAATAGGATTATATTAGGCGAAATTGTCTATCAGACAATCTCGCATAAATTCCTCCCTCGATGACTATTGTCGTAGACAATAGGAAGAAGCTCACACAATCACACCAATAGTATCAACAATAGTATTATCAACATCAATAGCATGAATAGTATGAATAGTATTATTAACATCAATAGAAAGAAGACTATTACTAATATCAATAGCATCAATAGTAGTATGAATAGTAAGATATAGAGATGATAGCGAAATTACATTCCCTTAACTCAATACAACTCCTCATACTTACTAAACTAAACCTCTTAATGTTGACCCTAAAGCTAATTCAAAATCCATATAGAGTATAAATCAAATTTATTCGATTGTACTATTATCGCTATATTTCCGATACTATATTTCCGATACTCTATCGCTGTTGTTACTATCGCTATTGTTACTATATTATATACTATTGTACTATCACATGTTATTACTATTACTATTAGGTTTTAATCTAATCTTACTATTGCCAATCTCACTATATACTATTAGTATTATATCTTGGTTGTATTGTATGAGGTCTAGTTCCTATTCTTACAGAATAGTTCACTAGTATATTAATACTATATATAACATCTGATAACGAGAATACCAATAGATTGAATATAAGGCTATATAATAGACTGGATAGTATTATTACCAATAGATTGAATAATAGAATAAGTATAGTAATATGTATAAATATGTATAAATATGTATTACTATTAATATCTAGATTACTATTTGGTTTGTTACTTAGCTGGTCTAGTCTCGCTCGCAAAGCTCGCTTTTCTCCCCCATAAAGGAGTCGTGATTGCTGTTACATCTTCACCTTTTATTTACCATTTAACTTATATTATTATGAATACCGATACTCATCTCTTTGTAATAACTATATTATTATTTGTTATTACTACTTTCTTATTTGTTATTACTACTTTCTTATTGAATAACTATCTTATTGATAAGAAGTCTAATATTTTGTCTATGACAATATCTATTATAGCTGTTATGGCTATACTTATCATCTGTGTTGCAATATTTAATCTTTCTAGTATATGACTACTTATCAATTCCACATATTTCTATCTTTAATTGGAATAGTTATATGTTTGTTGTATTTGATGTTTAATTACCTTTCTTATAAGAAGGTTTTTATCGTTCGTTCTTTAGTTCAAACTATAATAACTTATATAATAGTTATTAGCTTTATTCGTTTACTATATCGTACTATATTATTATGATATAGATTCATTACTTTTAAAATTAAATTCTTAATAATTAATACATGTATTTATGAAAGCTGTTGTAAATGATAAAAATCATCTAACTTTTGTATCTCATCTTAATGGAGTTACTATTGTTGAATCTGGTGGTTTTATTATCGATTTAGATTATCAATGTCTTACTTCTATTTGTGAGATTTCTGATATTGGTAATAATTATAGTATTGCTGAATCTAATAGAATCTCTGAATTAGAGAAAACTATTTCTGAATTAGAAGCCGATGTTGCTAATAAGTCTACTTAAATTAGTAAACTGTCTAGTGAATTAAATCTTCGTGCTAGAGTTATTAGTGAGAAGAACGAAGAGATTGAACAACTTAAATCTGATATTATTAAGCTCCAAGCTGATATTGCTAATTTTCAGGCTTGTGCTGCTAATGTTTCTGATATTGAATATGAACTAAATAAATGTCGTGAAACAAATAATGCACTTACAGAAAAGTTAGAAAGTAAAACTTCTGATTTAGCTGAAAGAACTTATTGGTCCAGATATTATAGACGAGCATTTCGTGCTGTTAAGGAGTATCTTAAGCCTAATGAAAAATATGGTTTAGATTCAAGCGGTTATAATATTGTTAATAGTATTGATAGTAAATTTATAATATCATTTAAAGATACAAGTATTACTAGTAAAGCATTTAATGAGTTAAGATATTCTATTTCTCCAAGAACTGTATTACTCAAGTATGAAAATGATATTGTTGAATATAATGTCGATGCTATGAATATCTATTTTATTGAAGCTAATACTCCTATGGTTATTCGTAAGTTTAATGATGAAAACTTTAGTATTACTTGTTGCGATGTTTATACTGCCGAGATTACTAATGCTCTTCTTAATTGTGGTTTTCCTGCTAGTGATATTGTTTCTACTTATAAATCATATATAGCATTTAGTAATATCAATTAATAAAATTATCTGTATTGTTTGGTATTTCAATTATTTATTTCTATACTTGCATCCGTATTAAACGATTATGATTATGTACGAAGAACAAGGCATAGAATTTCCTATTTGTGGTTTGGTAGACGATATAGACTATCTTGACTGTGAAATGGCTAATAATTGGAATACTGGCAATACTCTAAGTGAGGATAATATAGACCTTGACTTAGATATAACTCATATTGAAAATTAATTAAATAATAATAGTTATGGAAAAAAATAATAAAGTTGATGTTCTTAGTAAGAAACGTCCTACTGTCAATGAGTTAAAGACAGAAGTTATTCGTTTACGCAAAGATTTGGATAAATCTAATGCTGGTCTTAATCATTACAAATATACTTATGAGAAAGTTTCTAGCGAACAAAAGAATCTTATTGATAAGTGTTCTAAACTTGTTACTAGTAATAACTTTTTAGAAGCTAATAACAAGGCTCTTAAAAATAGCATTGCATCTCTTGAAATTAATTTAGCTAAAGCTGAGAAGGATTGTGAAGAACTTAAAGCTAAGAATCAGTATAATTATTCTGCATTTGTTATTGCAGCTATTATTGCTCTTGGTGCTGTTATTACAATGATTTTACGTTTAGTATAATTCCGATATATACTTAATTTAATTCATATCTGACAAAAGGGTTAAATAATGTCGGTTCACTCTATTAAGATTATTCAGGTCGTGAGACTAGAGTAATATTAGTAGAGTTTTTTATTGTATAATTTAAAACTTACTATAATGAAAGAGATTATTGAAGCAATTATTGCTGCTAGTATGGATTCTGATATTATTGATAAAGCTAAGAAAGAATTTCATAAATGCTTTATTAATGGAGAACTTAATAAAGAACTTATTAAAGATATTGAATCTATTAATGTGAAATCATTAAATCAACTTCTTGAAGATATTCTTGACGGTGAATATTCTATTGAAGATAAGGTTAAAGCTGTTGAACAATGGGATAGCATTATACTTCCTTATATCAAATATATTAGTGATATGAGAGATAGTGCTAAAGAATCTTATGATAAACTTCTTGCTAAATATGAAGCTAGTAAAGCTCCGATTTATTCTGTATTCTATTGTTCTGAAAATTATCTTGTATTCTTAGACAAGAATGATAAGCTAAGAAAGTCTTTTAATGGTAATGCTAAAACTCTTTACTCTGGTAATAGTAAAGATGAAGCTCGTAGAATATGTGAATCATTTCTTAAGGATTGTCCTGATTTTTATTGTGTAGATTATACAAAGATATATAATAAGTAATTTGCCAATTTTGTTTGTCTATTTTAGTTAAACTAAAATTAAATTTTGTCGTATTGTAGTTTTATATCTGTTGTTTGTGAAGATAGTAGATATAGGTTTTATAGAATTCTAATAGTACTGTTCGTGAGAATCGTGCTATTTCTTATGATAGCTCTGATGATGACTAATCTAAGTTGAAACATTAACCAAATGGTTGAAGTAAGGGAAATCCTCTTCGTAAAATGTAAGCTATAAATACATAGTATTGTGTTTAACATACAAGTTGCATTTACTGTCGTGAGACAGAAAAACTTTATTTGTCTTTTAATTTTTACCCCTAATTAAATTACTGTCGTGAGATAGAATTAGGTGTCGATAGTTTAATGGTAGGAGAGGAAGCGTCCTCTCCTTTTTAATTGATTATTAACTAAAAACTAATATACCGACATGGATAAGAAAGAATTTACTAAATTGTTTAAAGAGTTACAGAAGATACAACTTAGTCTATTGTATAGTACTAAACTCTCTAGTGACCTTTATACTAATTGCAATCTTAATAATACTTCTTATATTAATATGTATCTATTTGTTCTTGATATTAATAGAAATATTGATGAAACACATAGTTACAATCTTTATAGCAATGATAGTATTGATAAGAATAGAGCTGTTGTAAATGAAATTAAGCAAAAGGTTAAACAATTCACACTCCTTTAAGGGGGAATAAAGCGAAGCGAAGCGGAGCGTCAGATACTCCGATTAAGTAATAACTAAATACTAAACGTAAATGATTAAGAAGAAAATTAAATTTGGAAAAAGTGAGAAAAGTTACAAATTAGTAGCTTTTACTCTTAATGTACTTGAAAGTACTAGTGTTAAACTTGTTAGAATGGAAGAAAGGAGACGTATTCCTAGTTATGCCGAAATTAAACGAGTTTAAACAAGATAATGGTAAGCTCATTGTCACGACTGGTAAATGTCTAGTCTGTGGTGATGAGCTTCTTGTGTTTGGTACAGATGATATTTATATCTGTCCTAAGTGTAAAGAAATATTAGATGCTGATAATTGTCTAGTTCTTGAAACAATGTTTGTTGAAGATGATAGAATAGTTACTGCAAGAAATTGTATTGTTCCTAAAGAACAAATGCATACTAATGTTCCTATTGTTTGTATGCCTTCTGATGAGTTTAATAAGTTATACGAAATATATAAAACTAAAGCTAATTAATATGATTGTAGATTTAAAACAATGTGTTAATCCTGATAGTACTTTTGATGTATATTTTGAAGGACTTAAAGCTGTTATTTCTCATGATTTATGTGTTAATGCTTATCATTGTATTATCGTAGATGTTCATAGCGATAGATGTTGTGAAATTACTCCATTACCTAGAATTATGAATACTGATAAATATAAGATATTCCCCCGTAAAGGCACATGTTGCGTACAGTATAGTGTTAACCAAATAGTCAAACCTTAATATTATGGGATTAAGTTTCAAACTATCAGCGGTAAATGAGGAACAGAAAATTCCTCGTGAGAAAGTAATAATGCAGATTGTTACTGGAACTATTGTTCTACATGATAACATATATAAGTTTAAACCTAAAGATAGTGATGAATTTATTACGTTATCTGAACGTTCGTACTCATGTAAAGGTTTTAAGACAATATATACTCGTGCATTAGATAATTATGGTAGACCTACTAAAATTGTTAGATGTACTGATGCTTATTGTGTTATGCCTAGCTGTTATATTCCATTTAAGATAGGATTACCTGTTAAGGGTTATATACTTAAATGTCGTGATAATATTGATAGATTCTTACTAAAATGCAATGAATTTTGAAAAGTTTGATGATGCTAAGAAAGACGATAAAGTCTTAAATAGTTTTACTCGTGACCAAAAGATTGCTTATGAAAACCTAGTAGCTTTTATTGAGAAAGGTTATGTTGCAGGTGATTATAAACGTGCTCTTATTGGCTCGGCAGGTACAGGAAAAACATATATGATACGTGAAGTAATTAGACGATGCGGATTATCTAAATCCGTTATTGGTCTTGCAGCTCCTACACATAAAGCTGCTCGTGTACTTCGTGCATCTACTGGATATTCTACGTCTACCGTAGCTAGTGATTTAGGTTTAAGACTTAATACTGATGTTACTGATTTTGATATTAATAATCCTCCTTTTGACCCATTAGCTGAAAAGAAGATTAAGCAATATAAGTTATATATTGTTGATGAAGCGTCTATGATTGGTATTAATCTTAAAACTCTTATAGAAAGAGAATGTGAACAGTTTGGTTGTATGCTTATTTTTATGGGTGATGCTCATCAACTTCAACCAGTTAAAGAGTCTCGTTCACGTTGTTTTGATAATGTTAAGTTTTATACTCTTAGACAGATTGTTAGACAAGAAGAAGATAATCCTGTTAGTGAGTTATTAAAGATACTAAGAAAAGATATTGATAATAGGAGTTGGAAATTCCTAGAATATATCAATAAAAACAGGTATGCTTTCGATTCAACTCAAACTAAAGGATATTATACTTGTGGTGCATACGAGTTTCAATCTCTTGTAATAGACGGATTTTATAATGAAGAGTTTACTAGAGATGTTGATACTTGTCGATTAATAACTTATACTAATAAATCTGTATCTGAATGGAATAAATTTATTCGTAACAATATCATCGAAGGTAGTGATAAAGCAATTCTGACTCGTAATGATTTAGTAATGTCTTATAATACTTTTGTTGATGAGTTTAAAGATACTATTATTGTAAATTCTGAAGATTATATAATACATGATATTAAGAATTTTACTAATAAAGATGAAATCTTTGGATTCAATGTTACGTTCATTCAAGTTAATGGTGGTAATAGAACTAAACCTTTATTTGTAGTAGACCATTCTAATTTAAATAATGTTATGCTTTATTATAAGTTAGGTGAAACTTATATTCAAAATGCAATTAATGCAGAGAAATATAATAGAAGTAAGCGTTGGAAGGAATACTATGACTTTAGAGAGAGGAACTTGTTACTAGTTAACTTATTAGATAGGTCTACTGGTAAGATTAAGTTTAGTCGTGACTTAGATTATGGATTTGCTCTTACAGCTAATAAAGCTCAAGGAAGTACTTATTCTGATGTATATGTAGATATAAATGATATTGTATTTGATATGCGTACTGGTAATCCGTGGGGAAATATAGATGAAACTCTTCGTAGATTATATACTGCTTGTAGTAGATGCAAAAATCGTTTATATTTGTGTTACGGTAAATAAAAAGTATAAGTATATGAGTTCTATGTGTTATGATGTCGAAGTAACTAGAAATTACTTCTCGGTAGTATTTGTTGATTTACGTAGTTATCTTAAAACATTTTCTGATTGTGTTGATAATGAGGGAAAAGCTATTCCTATTATTGATAAACTTAGTGTTATAGAGATAAAGAAACGTTTAGAAACAATACCTAAGAAACGTTTTGTTTTATATGAAGATGATGATAGTGATTTATTTAATCTATTATATTGGTTAATACAGAAGGCAGATTACTTCGGTTATAATAATAGGCGTTACGACCGCTTAATGTTAAGTGCATTATTAATGTATTATAATCAATTTGATAAACCTAGTAAACTTATTACATTTCTATATGAAACATCACAGAGAGTTATTCGTAATTCTAATAATGATACTCTTTGGACTGATAACTTCACTTCTCTTATACTACGTAATAACGTGGCATTTCGAGACTTGGATTTATTCCAAATATTTAGGCTAGACCATTTTCATAAAAGTCTCAAACAGACTTCTATTAATATTAAATGGTATAATCTAAAAGAGTATACTATGCCACCTATTGGTGACTTAGATAGACATTATTACCATGAGCGACTTCCCGAAGCTAAAGGCATGACAGATAGAGAACTTAATATCCATTATCGTAATGTGTTTGAAAGATTTATACCTAAAGAATATCTTCAAGAAATGGCTGATTATAATGACAATGATGTTTATATTGTTGCCGAACTAATTAGAATGAATCAAGAAGAAGTTCTTTTAAGGTATCGTATTAGTGAAGAATATAAGGTAGATGTATTCTCTGCAAGTAGAAGCACAATAGCTGATAAAGTTATTGTTAAACTATATAGTAAGTTTACTGGTCTGCATCCTAAAGCCTTCATTGATACTAAGACAATACGTAGGAAAATCGTAGTTTCCGAAATTTTGTCAGACAAAATCTCATTTTCCACGCCTGAATTGAACGATATTTTGTCGGGCATACGTTCGCTAACCCTACGTGGGGAAAAGGGCGAATTTGACAGGGAATTTACCTTCATGGGCACGTCATACACTATCGCAACAGGGGGTTTACACTCGAACGAGATTCCGAACATTTATCGTAGTTCTGCTGATTATTCATGTGCTACTGATATTACTATTGGTAATCCTTATGATAGTAATGGCAATATTGGAGTTAGTACTTCTGATATATATATTTGTGATTTTGATATTAATTCAATGTATCCTAATATTATTAGAAGTCTTAAAGTATGTCAGAAACATCTACTTCCTAAAGCATGGTTTCGTATAGCTGATACTATTGTTGATGAACGACTAGAACATAAACATTTATCCAAAGATAAATCTCTTGATAGTAAAGAGAGAGATAAACATGCTACTGCTGCTGCTTGTCTAAAGATTGTAGCAAATGCTGGTATATTTGGTAAAATGGGTAGTGAACAATCCTTCTTGTGTGATAAAAAAGCAATGTATCAAGTTACTATTAATGGTCAGTTATTCTTATTGATGTTAATAGAGAAACTTGAACTTGCAGGTATTCATATAATAAGTGCTAATACTGACGGTATTGTTTCTATAATACCGAAAGATAAGTTTGAATTATATTGTAATATTTGTCACGAATGGGAGAAAGTAGTTGGATTGACAGGTGAATTTACTCCATATACTAAGTATGTTACAGAAGGAGTAAATAGTTATCTTACTGTAAAACCTAATAATGGTAGAAAATTCAAAGGTAGAATGAATCCTAAGATGTTCTTAGAGGATTTATCTAAAGGATATAATTCTCCTATTGTAGCTAAATGTGTTACTGAATACTTTATTAATGGTACTCCTGTTATGGAAACTCTTCGTAATGCTAAATCTATTCTTGATTTCTGTCGTACTCAAAATGTTAATCATAAGTATAGACTAGAGTTTACTCATGTTGTAGACGGAAAGATAAGAACAGATGTGGTGCAGAGGAATACAAGGTTTTACATATCCTCTACGGGGGGAACCCTCATGAAGGTCGAGAGTATGGGCTGGAATGATAATGGTGAAGAACAAGTTAAAAAGAGTTCTTTATGTGCAGGTCAACGTGTTTCTATATGTAATACTGTTGATGATACTGATATATCTGAACTAAATGTTAATTACTTATATTATTATAATGAAGCTATGGCTATTATTGAACCAATAGAGCAAAGTCGTAATAATAAAGGTAAAGGTAAACGTTTAGTTAAGAAATACTATGGAATGAGAAATACTTTGTTTGATTGATAAAATGGATATAGAAAAGATATGTATAGCTAATCTTGGAAAAGAGATTATGTATGGTAGATTTAAAGGAATGATAGTAGGTTATGATACTATATTAAAATATTTAATCATTTCTTTTACTGATAACTATGGTTGGAACTTTTTAATAGATAATAGTGTTATTCTATTAAATAGTCCTCTTAATCATAGTTATGTTCTTATTAATCCTGAATATTATAAAGGACAACTTGTCTTATGAATGATGTAACTGATATTTATAATGAAGCTGCTAATAAATGGTCTGATAACAAAGGTGTGGGTAGTGTTATTCTATCAGAACCATTAAGCGTAATGAATTTCGTTACAATGGTGCTTGATAAAATGGTAGCTAAAACTCCCGAACTTACGTCTCTCATAATAACAGAGACAATGGAAGATAGAGCTAACATTACTTATTATCTTGACAACACTTCTGAACTAAAGGACATTCATAAACAATTAATTACTGATAAGAAATGTCTTATACTTACTCGTGAATATGTAGAACGTTCTCCATATAAACCGAGTGCTAATAGTCATAAAGATGTTCTTATTACTATTAATGTTAAGAAGTTCCGAAAAATTGCAGAGAAGTATAATGGTAATTACTTTAAGTTTAAACTACTTGCTACCAATGCTATTGATAGTGTTGCTGATAATGCTGTACTTATGTATAAGTATGCGCCTAAAGTATATGAAATTAATTATGCTCATTTAATTAATCGTTCTATTCATTCCCCCATAAAGGAGTACCAAAAGGGTGTTGTCTTAACTGATGCTGATAGAATCTATTATGATAGATGTAGCCAATATATTAATGAAAGTGTTACTATATTTGGTAGTTTCGATAAGTTAGAAGAATGTCGTACTGGTAATCCTAGACTAAATATTGCAGCTGAAACTTGTAGATTGCAAGTAGCGGAAAGTAATGGTTGGTCAGCTAAAATGGATATGACTGATGCTATGTGTCGTAAGATAGATGAACTATATAATCCTAGTTCTTTAATTGAGAGAGTTAATCAAACTTATAACATTATCAGAGAAAGAACTAAGATAGTAACTGATAATATTGTTAAGTTAGATGCTATACTTGATATAGTTAAGGAAAATATAGGCAAGAGAATACTAATTATTTCAAAGAATGGAGTATTTGCCAGTAAAGTAACAGAATATCTAAATGCTAATATAAAGTATGAGGGTAAATCTATTATGACTAATGGTGAGATATTCCAAACTGGAATAAGTATATTACAGTATGATTATTGCGGAAACTATCATAACGATATGGAAGGAATACAGGCTTATGACAAAAACGGAAAACCTAAGGTATATAAATCAGGTGCTAAAGTCGGACAGCCTGTAATCATAAAAGCTCAAGCCCAAAGAACGCGAAATTTGGAACTGTTTAATGACGACTATATGAAAGTATTGTCGGCAAATAATTCTATTGATACGAGCTTTAAAGGAGTTGTAGACGTTGTAATTTTCACGTCACCTCTTTGTAGCTCCATACGAGACTTAAAATATCGAATACCTAATCTATCTTTTAGTTCTGTACCTAACATTATATATAAGATATATTGTCGAGGTACGAACGAAGAGAAGAAGTTAATAGAGACGGAAGGAGGAAAAGACTATGAAATAGTTAAAGATAGTGAAATTGATTTCATAATAGGAGAATAATCGATGCTAGTCTTTGGAGTTAACAGAGAAATTAGTATCTTTGTAGAGTAATCAATAAACGACCTTTGAAATAATGGAAGAAGTAAAGACAGAGAATGAGAGAACTCTAGCTAAGACAGAACCAAAAGCAAAACCGAATAATAATAGTATGGTTATGGCTTCTGCTCTTAATACCCTAGACATTTACAATCCCGATGATAGGAGTAAGTTAGAGTTGTATCTAAAATCAGTAATGTCTAGTGATAAGTGCGGTATTAAGACTATTCAAGACGGTCTTGCAATATATAGCCGTGCTAAAGAGTTAGGTTTACCGTTTACTAGTTGTATTGAACATCTAGGAGTTATTAATGGTAAAACTACATTAGACATTCACTTAATCAAAGCATTATTATTGAAGGCAGCTATAACATGGGAGTGCACAAAAGATTATATAGCTCTGTATGAATATACAGACGGTAATAATGTTTATATAGATAGTAAGATACCTGACTATTGTAGGCGATTCAAAAGCAAGAGAGAAGCTGATGAATTTAATACTAGTGTTGATAATGACGAAATTGGTATTTATCCAGTTAGAAATTATCAAGATTATAACGGTACAATCTACAAGGAATATCAGTTGAATAATAAGTTCGGTGTTGCAGCTAATCAACAACAAGCTAAAGATATTGCAGCGAAAGGATTAGTTCCAATATTCCGAATACCTAATGTTCCTTGTGATTATATTACTGAATATAAACTTACTCGTATAGTATATAATAGAGTTATTACTAGTATTGGTCATTTTAGTTATAGTGACGCTGTAACTGCTGGACTTGCTAGTAAAGATACTTATACTAAGTATATGAGAGTACTTATCGGTCATAGAGCTTTTACGCTTGCAGCTCGTGATATAGCGGCTGATGTCATACTTGGTTGTATGGAAACAACAGAAGCTAAGATAGCGAACAATATGAGTATTGATGATGCTGATATTGTAGAGATTTGATAGTAATAGAAGTCTAACTATTACTAATCAATAGATACGAAATAAGACAAAACTTTACGCTAACAATGAGCTATATGCTCACTTTTAATAATTAATTATTAATCATTTAAAATTTTACAATTATGGGACTTCAATTTGGATTTTCCGCAGTACAGAGTGGTAAGAGAGTAATGCAATCTAGTAACGAACCTACATTGACAGCTAACAGCACTAAAGCTAAGTTTAGTCTTACAGGTGCAGTTACTCGTATCATGGGTCTTGTTCCTGGCGATACAGTTCAGTTTATTAGTAATGTTGCTGATATTGATGCAGCTATTGCTGAACGTGATGCCGAAGTTGTTGCATGGTGCGAAGCTAACAATGTTGAATTTGGTACAGAAGCTGCTCGTGCTGCACTTATCCAAACTTTTGGTGAGTATGGTATCTGTAAAGGTGTACCTTTGTTCGAGAAAGACGGTAAAGTTAAACTTGCTGGTATTCGTATGACAGCTGAACAAAAAGCTGCTGCTTTTGAACTGAACAAAGAGAAAATTGCAGAGGAACTTGGTAAGTCAGTAGAAGAAATCACTATTGATGATTATTCTCCTGTTACTCGTGCTTACTCTGGTGCACGTACTTCTACTTCTTCCAATCTTAATGGTGTTGGTTTGCCGTTAACTTTCTCTGATTCCAGTATGTGGAATGAATTGAAAGAGAATCTCGGTAAAGATGCAGAGAAAATCAACCGTGTATTCGAGGTTAAACTTAACGAACCTTTCTCTGTTGCTGTTGAAACTGGTAGAGTTATCGGTGACGAAAAAGAAACTGTTGAAGTTAGTGCTTACAAGATTGTCTTCCAGTCTGATGAAGAACCTTCTGTTCGTCAGTCAGCTAAATAAGACTTCTTTCAGTAATAGCTAGATTATAAAGAGCTAAATTCTTAATTGAATTTAGCTCTTTTTTATTGGCTATAATTTTGAAATTTATTATATTTGGAAGCTTTGCAATAAACAATAGCAAGCCTGTACAACTTGTTATTGCTAGTATTAATCTTTATAAAAACAATTTTTATGAGTACTCAAAAAGAAGGAACTGCCAAAGTAGATGAATCAGTAGTAAATCAACCAGCTAATAGTGCTGCAACTACTGCTCCTAAAAAGCGTCGTAGAGGTATTAGTAATGAAACAAGAACTACTTCTCGTAAGAAGTTCTCTCACAAAGATGCTATTAATAATCTTTGGTTATTTGTTGGTCATCTCCATGCTCGTGTTGCTTGGGTAACTATGAAGGAAGATAACAATATGCGTCCAGCATTTGCAGGAAAAGCTATTCCACAGCTTGTTATTGAAGCTACTTCTCTTCATACTAATCCTGCTGATGTTCGTGTTGCTAGTAAGACATTTTGGCCCTATGAAAGTAATGTTGACTATATTCCTGGCGGTGCTAAAGAGAAGTTTATTAATATGGACTTTGCTTGGATAAAACACTTCCTTGATGTAGTTGTATTCAAAGGTCGTGAAATGACTGACGAAGAATCTGAAATGCTTGAACTTGGTTATGTTGATTATGATGATAATGGTCAGTATGAACCAGTTGAAGTAGAAGATGTCATTAAGGCATGGGGAGTTCTGTTTGACAATGTAGTTAAACTTGTTGAAACAGGTGGTGAGAATGGTAAGTCTGCATTACTTGATAAAGTAGGCAATCAAAGACAGTTTTGGTTCAGACTTAATCGTTACTACAAGAACAAAGGCGATTGGGCTTTCTCCGGTCAAGGTTCAGAAGAAGGCGACTTAGTATTTCCGAACATTGTCGGACAAGGTATCTTTGAAGAGAAGTTCATGTTAGATGCTACTCATTTCAAAGAACCTAGTCTTATGTTTGATATTACTAAGGAACGTATTGCTCCTATGGACGGTGTTCAATCAAAACAAAAGAAAGCTCCTAATCTTGCAGCTGCCCCAGGTATTGGTAGTATTGCAATGGGTGCAGGAATTGTTCAACCTAGTATGGGTGGTATGCCAAACTTTGGTGCGGCAGGTGGTTTTAATCCAACTGAAGGTTCTGCATTTGCTCCTGATTCAGAAGACAATGGTGGACTCCCATTCTAAGTAATCCAAATATATTTCGTTAATAATGTTATAAGCCTAGTGTAAAGCTAGGCTTATTTTATCTAGTTATACTATGCGTAGAGGAATAAGACAAGACTTAACAAAAGAGTTTATATTATCTAAGGTTAGTCAGGAAATGATTATGGCTAAGTATATGGGTATACCTGTATCAGTAGTTAATGATTGTGTTGAAAACAATGTTCTTATATGTTCTCCTTTACGTGTTGATAATCATCCAACATTTGGTTTTGCTTTTAATAAGAATCATAAGCTAAAAGCATGTGATTTTAATGGTTCTTTCTTTGGTGACTGTTTTGATTTAGTAGCTTATGTTCTAAGTTTTAAAACTGGTCGTCATATAAATGTTGCTAATAAGGCAGATTTCTATTATGTATTAAAGCACATAGCTTATACTTTCCGTAAGATAATATATGACGGAGAAGTTGACGATGAGAATGAAATCTTGCTTAAACAAGTAATATCTAAAATCAAAGCAAGTAAACCTATTATTGAAGTAGCTACTAGAAGTTGGAATAATAACGATAAGAATATTTGGAAAAAATGGGGAATTGGTCTTCATTGGCTTAATACTCATTTTGTCTATCCTGTTGACCAAATGTATATTAATAGGTATTGTCAACCTATTCCTAAATATAAGTATAAAGAATCTGACCCTTGTTATGCTTATGTTACTGGATTAGATAGTAATGGTATCTATAATATTGAATGTTACTTTCCTCTTCGAGATAGAAGTAAGGGAGAAGTAAAGTTCATAACCAATCATAATGGTCTAGTTGGAATACTTAATCTTGATAAGCCTAAGTATGATATAATTATTATAACTAAATCATATAAAGACAATCTAGCATTAAGTAATTGGTTACATTCCTATCCTTTAAGGGGGGATTTGTCAGAGTCTAAAATAGGAGTAATTAATGTTACTTCGGAGAGCTACGTTCTTAAAGATTACGAATATAATTGGCTTCAATCTAAACTAAATGACGGTGGAATACTTGTTTCATTCTACGACTGTGACCTAACTGGTGTACATGGTGCTCGCAGGTTACGTAAAGAATATGGTATTATACCTATTATTATTCCTAGAAGTTATGGAGCTAAAGATTTCTCGGAGCTAATTACTATGTATTCTAAAGAAACTATTAATTTATTCATAGAACAAACAGAATCATTATTTGAATATGATTAGAGAAGAAGAATATAAGCCGCTACCTAAAGCGCAAGAAGAATTGCGAGTGATTAATTTTAATTCATTTGCACCATTGAGAAGAATAGCTATAAATAGTTTCAGTAATAGTGGAGCTGTTCATAGCTATTATTTTATGTACCCTTTAACAGATGAAGAAGAGAGTTACTTAAACCATATTAAGCAACAAATGATTGATAATCCTAATACATTGTTTCGTATTTCATTGTCTGACGGTACACCAATAGATTTCTCTAAGATAAAAATCTATGGTAACTTTGACTTTGATAATGCAGAACATATTGCGATTATTAAAGAATACTTGGCTAAAGATTTATACAGTTCTCATAAGATACCTAGAGAGTTCAATTATGAAGCTAATACTTCGGTATCTAAAGGAAACTTTATACAGTGGACTGAAAGTACTGATTATTTAAAGTGTTTCAAGTTCTATCATGCGAGAATAGGTAAACCTAAAAAGTATATAATTGTAAGACTTACAGCAAATGAAATTAGACACAAATCCGTTTAGTTACGAATTAGATGAATCAGACATTAGGATGATTAGACATAACTGTAATACTAAAGGTATTCCTGATACTATTGCTAATTATCTTCATGAATTAGATTTACCTAATTATCCTTATATTCAGACTATTCATTTCAGATATAAATGGATAATGAAAGCTCTCTTATATTTAGGATACGATAAAGAATATCTTGAAAAGATTCATGAAGCTAATCTTAAATATGAAGAAACTCATCCTCCTATTATTTACGAAAAGAAAAGAGGTGGAACTAATAAGACTAGTGCTAACCGAATTACTAAATCTTCCCCCATAAAGGAGCGTGGATTTGTTGCATCTTCTTCTAATGGTGGAAAATCCGTTGCAACTCCTGTCAATTCTAAAGTTAGAATTATTGTTATTGAAACTAATAAGTCTATGATTATTGATAGAGAAGTTGCTATTGGTCTTATGCGTGAACAACCTAACAAATATAAAATTGAAGAATTATGAGCGAATCGAAAAGTATTATTCTTTATAAGCGTAATGCACAAGGTAAACCAATCTTTTGGTCAGCTGAAATACTAGGACACAAGATTATACTAAAGTATGGTATTGTTGGTAAAGAAGGAACTACATCTGAATATGTTCCACCTAGAGGTGTTGAGAAAGAATGGAAAACTATTGTTGCAGCTAAGCGTAGAGAAGGAGGTATGGAACTGTCTGAATTATATGATGCAGCTCCTCAAGAAATACCTAATATTGAGGCTTTGAAACATTATCTTGATATGTATCTTCCTAAATACAATACTAATAATGAAGGATTTGTTCTTCCTATGCTAGCTAAGATATATGAGTATAATAACGAACAAAACCTGTTAGCTCAAATTAAGATTAACGGTGTTCGTTGTAATATATCAGCTGTTATGCGTGGTGAAGGATTCTTTAAAACTAAAGGTCTTGTATTTCATAGTCGTAAAGGACTTGAATATAAATGTCCTGTATTGGAGAATGTATTGCTTGATGATGTTATTACAAACAAGTTATTCAATCGTATGTTAGAAGATAATTTAGTATTAGACGGAGAATTATATATTCCAGGTCTTGAACTAAATGATATTCTAAGTGCTGCCGAGAATCTTAAAAGTCCGTATAATCGTTTTCTTCAATTTTGGTGTTACGACTTAGCTATTGATGACATGATTCAAACTAGTCGTATATCATTATTGCAGTCAGAGTTTGGCAAGTTTAAGATGCCTAATTACGTTAATGCTAAAGCTATTCTTGATTATCACATGAATAATAAGAATCGTTTCGTTCTTATTCATACTTATGATAATGTAAATGGAGATGAAGATATTATTAAATATCGAGACATCTTTGTTGAAGCTAAGTTCGAGGGAGCTATTCTTCGAAATCCTTATGCTACATATCAGTTTGGTAAACGTAATTCTACTATGTACAAAAGTAAACCAATATTAGACGGTAAATTCGAAATCCTAGATATTATTCCTGAAGGAGCTAAACGACCTAACTTTAGTAAGTTTGTTCTTCGTAATGATATTAATGGTGAAACATTTGAATGTATGCCAGTTGGTGATGCTTCTACTCGTCAAAGTTATCTTATTAATAAAGACAAGTTTATTGGAAAGATAGCGTTTGCTGAATTTAGATGTAGGTCAGGTGTCAAGGAAGTCCCCTCACATGGAAATGTTATAAAAATACTTGATAATGAGCCTACAAGATTACCAAATAATAACGAAGAAGAAAGTTAATTATAATCAATCTTATATAGACTATAAGAAAAAGAAACTGATAATAAAAGATATACATTTGAATAACAAACTAAGGATGCTTATAATGTCTAAGTTCGACCCAATAGAAGGACAAGACGGTATGTATCTAGGTTTTGTTACAGATAATGTTCTAGGTCAATGCCGAAATGTATCTGTTTCTGATTATGGTTATTATTCTGTTTCTGCATCTGATATTATACAAGCTCTCGATGTTAAGTCAGATACTAATGTTAAGTTAGTAAAGGAAGAAGAGGATGATAACCTTGTAGTATATAAGTTGTTAAAGTAAGTCGTGGTTTGATTCTTGCCCTATCATTAGTCGAAAGATTAGTGGTAGGGCTTTTTGTTGTTCCCCTGTAAAGCTAAGTGTTACTACTATATATTCTGATTGTGAGATAAATCGTCAGCTTATACTCAAAGAGGACTGTCGGAACGTATAGGAAACAACATTCCTTTATGGGGGAAATCAACGAGAATAGCTGATATTTCGTCTCTGTGCGATTTACTATGCCAACCTTAACAACTATACTATTTTTGTCTTACGTTTAATGACAAGCCTTAGAATCGTTTTCTACGTATGCTGAAAAACAGTAAGATTTTCTTTGGTCTAATACTAGGATTGATTATATTTGTAAATGAAGTAATGGAGAAGAAGCAAATAAAAGCTAAATACATAGTTGTTAAACAACCTGACGATAATATTGCATATCGTAATGTTATCAAGTTCTTATATATCGTAATAACTCGTGAAGAACTATCTAAGAAAATCGACAATTATCTTAACGGTAAGATTGAAAGGACTGCTGGTGTTTATGCTCCTCTTGATTTGTTTAATCATATTATTAAGCATAGGAAAGTTTATTCCTACGAAGAAGCTAAACGTCGTGCACGTTATTTAAATAAAAAGTATGGAAGAAGTTAAAAACACAGTAAGATTCGTTACTATTCCTAATTTTCCTAATTATTGTATAGGAGAAGACGGAAGAGTTTGGTCTGATAATCGTAAACGTTATCTTAAATGGTATCGTGGAAAAGGTTGTGAAAGACCTCATGTCACATTGTTTCACAATGGTAATAGTGCTAAGCTATTTATAGCTACTCTCGTTGCTAAAGCATTTGTTACTAATCCTAAACCTAATGCATATAAATATGTTAGGTATAAAGACGGTAACAGTGCTAATAATCATTATACTAATATTGAATGGTGTAGAAATCAAACTGGAAGTAAGTATGGAAAATGAAATAAAAAGTGTTTTAGATATTATAGCCGAAATAAGTAAGAAAGATAAGAAGAAACAAGTATTCATTCTTACTAATCTTATTAATCAGTTAAAAAGTACTCGTATAGAGGCTAACAGCAATTACGAAGATTGTAAGCTTTCTTATACTCGTAGAACAGATAATTATATTGGTAACTTCAAGCTGATGCTATTTAAGAAACAATTAGATTGTCTGGATATGATTATTGAGAACTTAGATTCTTATCTTGACGAATTATTAAGTAAATAATATGGATAGAGCTAAAATCTTTCAAAGTGTCATTAAAGGAACTAATGTATTTACTCCTATTATTGATAGCTATCATACTGTTGGTAATCATATTATTGAACTTAGTTGTTCTGAAAAAGATAATCAACACGGGCTATATAATAGAGAAGTTAATAGTATTAGTTTTAAAGGTACGTATGGTGTGACTGTTATTACTAATAAAGGTAATGGGTGGGAACGCAGTATTAAGTTAGATAAACTATGTTATTCTCGTGAAGAAGCCATAGAATATATTAAATCATTAGGAGATAAAGAAGATGAAATTTGATAATCCTTATAGTATATTTCTTGATGATAGTCCTCTTGAATTAGTATTTCCTTCTAATAATAGTTACAAAGGAAGTTCTACTAAAGAAGGTTCTAATTCTAAAGCTATTGCTAAGAGACGTAAACGTAATAAGAATAAGAAAACTCATAGAAATGCAAAACGGTGAAATAATTCCTATGCTTATTGCTAGGATAAAACAGAACAATACTGATAACATGGTTATTCGTTCTAAACTTTATAGCTTATTAACCGATATTACTAATAAGTTTGATGAAGTTATTAGAGCTGTTCCTCGTATCGAAGACTTTCAAAATATGTCTAATGAACAAGTACTTGAACATTATTATCTAAGCGTTGGTGCTGAAAGTCTTTGGGATTCTCGTGAGCTTATTATGAAAGCTATCTCTGAACATAATAAATTAATTAGAGAAGAATATGAAAAACCTAAAGAAGCTAGCAAAGAAACTATTAAAGATAAAGGATAAAGAAGTTACTCGTTCATGCTCTAATTGTGAAAAGTACGGAAGTATGAGATGTCCTAATAGTTTCTATTGTTACAGTACTGAAAACAAACCGTTTTTTAAACCGAAACATAATGGGAAGTAGTTTATTTAGTATTAAAGCCGAGTTGCAGGATATTATCTTGCAACTCGAAGAAGGTGAAGCAACAGATGAACTTATTGCAAAACTAGGTATTACCGAAGATAATCTTAAAGATAAGATTGCTGATTATCTTCAAGTAATTAAACGTTATCAATGTGACGTTAAAGAATGTAGTGACGAAGTTGCTCGTGTTAACCAAATTAAGAAAACAAGAGATAATACTCTTAGACGTCTTAAAGATGCTGTTCTTGAAGCCGTTCTTATGTTTGGTTCTACTGGTAAGTCAGGTAATAAAGTTATTGAGGGTAGTACTTATAAAATCTATTCTCGTAATACAACTACCACTATATTAGATGATATTCGTATCTCTGATATTATTCGACATTTTGTAGATATTGTTACTGAATATTTAGCAAGTACTGAAATTAAAGAAAGTCTTAGTATTGAATATCTTGCTCGTATTATTAGTGCTCACATGAAAGCTGAAACTTCCCCCATAGAGGAGGGGTCGGAAGATATGCAATCTCCTTTCGTCGACGTAACTACTGATGATATATTTGCTATTGATACTGAAATAACTATTAATATACGTTTATCAGAACTAGCAAATGCTACTAATTTCAATCTTGCTCAATGGATTGGACAGAATCCTCATAAGGTAGAATTTAAATCTTCTACTAGTAAATCAGCTGTTGCAGCTAATTTAGATTTAAATGCTGACCTTACTATTGCTAAACAAGTATCTAATACATCATTAATAATTAAATAATATGTTTGAAGTAGAAGATTGGGTAGAAGAACTTATCGAGAGAATTATGAATACTTATGGTTGTAATCGTAAACAAGCCATTAATTCAATAAAAGAAAACCTTTATTAAAAAGTTAGATATGCAATTTAATTTTAGAGATTCAGATTATAGAATTAAGTACAAAGCTCGTGGAATTGCTTGGAGAGGAAAAATTGGAGTAGATGTTAGTGATTGTAAAACAACAGAAGAAGCTATTGTAAAAGCTAAACTTAATTATACAGTTGCTAAATGTCAATTGTCTGCAAAAATGCCGGCACATGATAATGGTGCTAGTCGTGACGGTTCTATTTTTCCTAATGTAGTTAACGGCTTTGAATTTGTTGATGTTCCTGGTGAGTTTGCAACTTATCGTACTGATACTAATATTCCTCTTGGGAAAGTAAAGTCTCGATACGAAGTAGTACAAAATCAAATGGCTTTTGGCTTCTTTGATGATGCTCTTGGTGGTAGGGTAAAACTTGACCGTGCAGGATATTTTGGTTATGGACAAAAGATATTTATGTCAGCAACATTTGATAAAGATATTAATATTGGTAGTAAAAATGATACTATCCAACATTATTTTGTCTTTACTAATAGTCATGACGGTGGAAGTGCTGTACAAATGATGATTACTCCTATAAGAGTTATTTGTATGAACGCACTTCATGCAGCTAGAATATCAGCTGAAAGTTATATATCTTTTAGACATAACAAAGGTGTTAATACTAAGATACTTACTGTTCCTGAAATACTTTGTCTTACCGAACGTAAGATAGAAGAGGAAGAAGATATGTATCGAGTATTATATAAAACTAAAGTATCAGACGAAGAAGTAAAAAAATATCTCTCTGCAACTTTCCTTACGGGGGAAGAATTCGAGAGAGTAGATGAATTATCTTTATATAACGGTTTGTTCCGTAGAGATAATTCTGCTTATGAAGCTGCCGGAATATCTATGCAAAAACTAAATACTCTCTGTGATTCTTTTGAATATTATCAGGAAGGTGTTGGTCAAAGACTAATAGCTGGTACAGCTTATGGTGCTTATAACGCTGTTACAGGTTATTTCTCTAACGTTAAAGAGTATAAGACAGAAGAACTTCGCTTGAAGAATACAGTATTTGAAGGCGACTACAATACTAGTCTTAAAGCTCTTAACTATGCTCTAGCTAATGTATGGGAATAAAAACTTTTATTGAAAAACTAATTGGGTTATTTACTGTTCCACGTTGTCCTAATTGTGGTGCTAGACTAGAAGAAGTTCCACGTGAAGAGGAAAGTGACCCGATTTCTTTTAAATGTATTAACTGTGGTAAAGAATGGAGTTAGAAACCGTATTAAAAACAATCTTATTAGATGTCCCTGTTATTGAATGTTTTATTCAGTTTGTAATAACTGCAATAGCACTAAAGATTACTAAGGAAAGACTAGATGATGAAGTAATAAGCACAGTTACTCTTAATTGTGCTTTATTCTTTATTCCAATATTAGGTCATGTTCTATTTGTAATATTTATAATCAGGTTTGTTCATTTATTAAAGTATCTATATGGAAAAGAAGAATAAAGTCAGAACTTGCGGTAACTGTGCTTATTTATCTAGTAGAAAGAAAATTACTTTATATAGAAATAAAGTATATGTTTGTGATAACGAAGAAATGTCATATATTAGTTATTACAAGCCTAGTACTCCAACTGATTGTCCTTATCATAAATTTAAAAACAATAATTATAATGAGTAAATTAAGTAAAGCAATAGCTAATGCTATTATTGAATTTAACAGTGGTTTATTAACTCAAGATGAACTCTTCGATAAACTAGAACGAGACATTGATAATGTCTCTGTTAAAGTATGGCGTGAAGATAAATCTGTTCCATTACCTACTTATGGTAAAGAAGGAGATGCTTGTTGTGATGTCTATGCTAAGAATATAGAGATTAAACAAGATGATAGAATAGTTGTTCATACAGGTCTTCATTTTGCTCTTCCTGATAATTACGAAATGGAACTTAGACCTCGCAGTAGTTTTACTAAAGGAAATCTTGTAATGCAAAATAGTCCGGGGACGCTCGATGAATTTTATAGAGGAGAATTACTATTTGTATTTAGAGGACTTTACGACCTTGAAGAACCTATTGTTCCAAAAGAAGGGGAACGTGTTGGTCAACTTCTTGTTCGTCGTCGTGAGAAGATTACTTGGGATGAAGTTGAAACTCTCGAAGAACTAGGAACTACTGAAAGAGGTGTAAAAGGATTTGGTAGTACTGGAAAATAAACTAATTATTAATTTTAAACAATAAACAATTAAATTATGAAAGCAATTGGAATTAAAATAGTCGAACTTCAACCAATGCGTGCTAGTATGGCGCTTCAAACTGGTTATAAAATTGGTAAGTCTCATCCTGATGATATGGGTTATGAAGTAACCTATCCTGACGGATATAAAAGTTGGTCACCAAAAGATGTAGCTGATGCTGCTTATTATCCTCTTTCAAAGAATAATGACGGTACTAAGATTCTAAAAGAAGATGTTGAGAACTTTATCACAAATGTAGATGTTACAACAATAGGAGAAAAGACTACTGTTGTTAATGCTCATACTCGTAGTGGTTTCAATATGGTTCATCATTCTTCTTGTGTTGACCCAAAGAATTATAGTGAGGAACTTGGCAAACAATATGCTATGGAAGAAGTTGTTGATGACCTTTGGGCACATCTTAGTTTTGTTCTTCAATGGGCTAAATACGGTATTAATGTTAAACCTAAAGAAAGTAAATATCCTCCTCATATTCAAAGAGTAATTACAGAATATGAAGAGCTTAACGATAAGATTGGTAAACTTAATAAATTTATTAATAGCAATCCTTTCTTTAAGAAACTTGATGCAGAAGAGAGAAATGATATGTCTTGTCAGCTTACGTCTATGAGAAACTATTCTGATATTCTTCTTTCTCGTCTTACAAGAGCTGGCGTTGATTTCAAATAACTTATTTAAGACTAAAAAGTATGCTTAAATTAAATAATGTATTATCCATAGAAACTTATGGAGATAATTCTAAAGTAGTAAATCCTAAAATACCATATAAGGTATATCAGTGTAATAGTCTAGCTCGTATGCAAGACAAGAACGGTAGTAATACTCTTCATGTTGTTCTTGAAGATATAACTCCAAGTGCTGACAATGATACTTTTAACCGAGAAAAAATTGTAGTTGAACTTAATCAGTTCGTGAATACTTGGAATCCTTATGTTGAACCTAAAGAAGTAAATGATGAAGTCGGAGAAGAAGTTCATGCGTAATCAAATTCGTAAAGCTATGCGATATGTGGCTAGTCTGCCAAAACTTAAAGCTCGTAATAGTATTTATCTGAAACTACAAGAAGTAGAGAAGAAATATAAGATAGAATGATTGTGGTTAAAGTCATACTTTATATTTGTAGTTATATCATATATATTATTAATATGATTTTAGCTATACTGATTTTTTGTATTCCTATAATTGGAATATAAATATTAGGTTTATTTTATGGACAAAGCTTCTTTCCTAAGAAACCTACATTAAGAAAATAAATAAATAATAATAATCATTTTAGTTATACATTATTAAGAGCACTAGTAGAAATACTAGTACTCTTTTTTATATTATGGCAATAAAAGTAAGTGTTAAAGAATTAGCTGAAAAGAAGTTATGGGGATATTTATTATTCATAGTAATAATGATAATATTGTTTTTAACGAAATCTTCCATAGAAACTTCATAATAGATTAGAACTATTGATAGTAGTAATACCGTTGATAGTTCTTTTTTTTATGTTGTACTTGGATAAAATCAACGTATTAATGATAGTTGTGTTGCTGGACTTGCCTACGCTCGCAAAGCTCGCTAAATCCCCCATAAAGGAGTGGAATTACAGGTAAACCACTCCTCTATGGGGGAAGAAAGCGAGCCGATAGGCGAGCGAGATATAGTAAAGCTAGTAATAATAATAATAGTCCAAACAATAATACTAACGGCACTGGGGATAGTGTTCAGGAAGATGTTCTTCGTCAGATAGAACATTTGGGAACTTTTTGGATATAGTGAGGTCATAGACGGAGTAAATAGTATTCGGCTCTTTTTCGGGTAGTGAAGCTAAATCAATCGCTATTGACAATCATTCTACTAATCCTTGTAGCTTTGTTTCTATTTATCGTCCGAGGTTTTGCACTAGGGCGGAGACACTGCCTAAATGAAATAGTACTTATAAGTACTAAGACTAATCGAGTTCCCTAGCTCTCCACACTACACGCAACTAATCTAGTTAGTCAGACAGTTAATGCTGAATCCCGTACAACAGTCCGAGACGGTAGGTACTTAATCACTGCAAAGGTAGTATTTATTTTGATATAAACAAAATAAGTCGGACTACTTTCACAAGCAATCCGACTTCACCATGAGTTGTAATATTAAGTAGTTAGTTATTCTTCATCTTCATCAGTAATCATATTAGCAACAACTTGACCTAAACCACTAAACGGACTACTACGTACTTTATAGTAACTATTATTAGCACCAAGTCTTTCATGTTTTATAATCTGATTAACTAATGGTACTTGTTTAAAGAAATTTACTACAAGTTTATTTTCACCTGAATAGCTTCCTGAATTATAATATAAATCATCAGGATTACCAGTAATAATATAGCTACAAAGTGCTCCTAATAATCTAAGATTATCTTGCGCAATACTTAATGCAGCAACAGGTTGACTATATAGTTTCTTACCTTCATTAGCTAATCCCCACGGAGTATATTGAATAGTTTCAGACATTAGACGGTCAGCACTATATAGGATATAGTCAGCTACTTGTGTAGAATCATCATCGTCATCTAGCATTAATTTTCCTACTACAAATAGTGCTACTGCTTTAGTAATAGCTATCCATTCACCTAAGCATCTACGAATATTGGCTTTATCATATTCAGGAAGAATGTTATAATAAGTAGTAAGATTAGCTACAAAATCTGCATAACCTTTAGCAATTCCTTGAAGAGTACGAACAGCTTGAAGTTCGTTACTATCATTAAGTTCGTAGTATTTCTTAAATGGCATTGCTATAAACTCACCTAAACTAACATAAGTTCCTTTACTAATAGACTCTCTAGTTTCATTATATATACCGTCAAAGTGACCTAAACGATAACCAAAACGTTTTTGGAATCCAGGAACTAAGTGTTTATGGAATTGCATTAGTAAAGCTCCCCACCAAGACTGTTGTAATTGATTAGCACCAATCTTATCATAGATACCATGTATTTGATGATTAACTGATATAACCTTATTACGGAAAGCTGCAATATCATCATTAGTAAGACCACTGTCAGGTTTAAGAGTAGCAACACCGTTCTTCAAGATAAGACTTTCTCTAAAAGAAGGGTGATTCTCAAACTTAGTTCTTTCTTCTTTAGTATCTTCTTTATAGGTAGCTTTAAACTCTTCTCTTATCTCTTTAGGAACAGAGCGTAAGAAGTCAGTTATTATATCAGCTTTAAACTTAACATAACGTTCTTTCTCAATATATGATTCAAGCACTTTATCTCTGAATGTTTCATATTTAGTAACTAATTCAGGATTATTCTTACGAAGAACTTTAAGCAATGCTTCTTCTCTAAGTCCCATAGCAAACTGTTCAAATGACATTACTTTATTCTTACCATTAACAGCAACAACTCTATGAGAATGAAGCATAGCTAACAATGTAGCGTTCTGCATATAATGTTCACCTGCGGTTTGTTGGATAAACAACAGATTTTCTAATTTACCCATAGGATTGTTACCTTTACCATAACGTTCTGTTATCATATCAGATTCAATAACATTGAATAATCTAATAATAGCATTAGTTTCGTTATTAGTAGTTTCATTATAAGCATCAGCTAAATAACTACCTACATTCTGCATCCATTCGTTCTCACCTTTACGGAAGTCTTTGTATTTAAAGAATTGTCCGGCAGCCATTTCCATTTGTATCTGTGTCTTACCATATAATACGTTGGCAATACCACTAGTAACGTTTAACATCATAAACTTACTAGATACCATATTACGCATAACACGAGATACTTTAGAACGAGTACCTTCATCCATTTCAAATTCATTAAATACTAACTTACGAACTTGATTCTCAAAGTGCTTAACTATATTAGAATCATCACTTTTAGTTGTGCGTATTTCTTGTTTACCAGTAATTCTACTAAGTAATCTATTATCCATAAGTTTATCGTTAGGATTTCTCTTAATAATATCCATATTACGTAATTGATTACTAGTAATTTTAGCTAATCTAGCTATATCATTACGAGTATTAAAGTTATACATACTATCAATAAATGAATTAAGTCTTTCAAGAACATTAGGATTATTACGCTCTGCATTTTCCTGCGCCCTTTGCTTACGTAATTCATTATTCTTAGTTTGTGTTTCACGAACATAAGCTAGATATTCATCAATAGTTTCACCTTCTTGTTTCTCACGAATAGGAAGAAGTTTAATCTCTGATAAACTATGTAACATAGGAGCATTACTAAATCTCTTATATAGATTAAGCTCTATATCAGATTTATTAGGAGTATCATACCAACCATGACTGCGTTTAAAGTCTTGCCAATAATCAGTAAAACCTTGATGAGGTTGTTCAATAGCTTGATTAGGTAAATAACCACGATTAATATAAGCACGACTACGTTTATCTTTAACAAGACTATTAAGTAGATTATCTACTTCATTGTATAGTTGTTGTTGATAGTTATTCATTCCATAATATTTATCATTGCGATATTTATTAGTAGAAGGTTGTAACTTAACTTCATCATAGTTAGGATTCTTGTACTTGTCTTTAACTTTAGTTTCTAACCATTTATATTTAGGATTATATTCCATATTATTAGCTTCGTCCTTAACTATCATTTGTCTCCAAATAGCTAATGGTTCGTATTCTTTAGTAATAGGATTAAGCACATGATTCTCGTTATACCATTTATCAAATACTACTTTACCCATTTTGTTCATAGCCACATACATAGCTTCGTAGTATACAGTATTGATATAGCTTATATGCTCATCTAACCATTTTTGAGCTTGTTCTTCATTTGGCTTAACTCTACCAACAGCTGCTGCAAACATTTGCTCTTGATGTTTCTTTAAGTTAGCTATTTGCACTTCTGTAAACTTGGTGCCGTCAATAACACCTGTTTCATCATACTTACCGTATGCCATAGTACGAACAAAACTATCGAAAGGATTGCCAGCACGAGTATCCATATAAGCCTTCTTTAACTCATCTAAGAACTCACCTTTTAACTTATAGTCAGTATTAGCTTTAAGCCATTCAGCTGATTCTCGATAAGTTTCAGATGTTTCAGGGTATTGAAGTCCTTCAATAGCTTGTTTATAACGAATAGTAAAAGCATCCTTAGGTCTGTTCTCTTTATACTTATTATTAAGTTGACGACGAGACAATAGATAATTATTAACTGCATTGGCTTCATAATAGTTCTCTTTATAATTACCGTCAACATCAATAACCGCACGCATTTCAGTAAGTTCGCTTTGAATCTCGTTAAGACGTCTTTCGTTTTGAACAGTAAGAGTACTATAATCATTGTCAATCATTGTACTTAATATATCTCCTTCTTCATGCAATAGCTTCATTAACTTAACATAAGTTTCAGGGTATTTATTAAGTAACTGGTTTGCATTATAGTACTCTTGATACATCTCTTTAACGTATTCACGTTCTACATTATCTATTAAGAACTTCTCTAATTCATCTTTAGCTTTCTTATATATTAAACCGTCTCGACCGTTCGGGTCTTCGATTTGTGCCAGTTTTACAGCCTCTTTTAGCGACCTTAATTTTTCAGTGAATGTTTCATTATACGGCAGCAAAAGATTGCCATTTTCGTCCAAAATATCGTTCAGAGACACGTCTATACCGTTGTTTTTTGCGTCCTCAATGATAGTCGATATTGCCGAAGTAAACGCTATCTTTTTGTCTCTAGCTTCTATTTCACTAGCTCTTAACTGATTCATCATTTGTTTAAGAACTATTTGAACTATTGGTATATGTGTTTCTTGACTATCAGCCAACCAAAACTGGAAGAAGTTTTCATCTTCAAATGCTTCTGTAATACTAAGCATATTAGATTGTACACGAGGGTCACTAGAAAGACTAGTAATGTAACTATCGAAGTACATCTTAGTACTACGTTTAACTACATTATCTAAGTCTTTGATACGTTTGAACTTATCCTTAATCTGTTTGAGCATATCATTAGTTCTACGTAAACCTTCGATTTCTTCTTCTGTCTCACTTACAGTATAAGCTTCATCAATATTATAAGGTTGAATAGCTTCAATAATAGAATAGTCTTCTACAAATCTATTAATATCATCTAGGAACATTTCATAACGAGTACGTAATGTTTCGTCCTCTAACATACGGTCGAATAACTTCTTATTAGTTATACTCCATTTCTCTTGAACTATCTTGTTACCATTTTCATCTAACTTATAAGTTCCGTCAGGATTAGTAACATAAGTAGTAAAGAAGTTATGTATATCAAATAAGAAATCATCAATACGTCTATTAGTATAACCATTGATAATTCTCAACGCTTGTTCACGTAAGTTATCATTTAACTTAGTAGCTGTATTAGAACGTAAATCAATAGCTGTAAATGAACGGAAAGCATCGTTTAATGCAGCTTCTTCTACATTAGCATTACTACGTTCAACACTTTCAATAACACGAGATATATAATCATTTATCTCTTTATCATTATCTATCAATGCAGATTCAAGTATATCTTCATTAATAAAGTTATCTTCTGTCTGAACACGAATAATGTTATTATTAGCAAATTTATCTAATCTAGCATTTTCTTTAACTACTTGAGTAATGGCATTACGTCTAGGGAATTGTAATTGACTAACACTATTAATAGTTACTTTCTTACTATACATATAGTCAGGAGTAAGACTAACAGATTTAGTAGTTACACGACCTAAGTTAGTAACAATATAAACATTACCTTCTTTTTCGTATCTAAAATATCCGCCAGCTCTAAAACCTGTATTATCTACAACAGTTTGGAGAACAGGAACAAAACCAATACCATTAACATTAACATCTTCAATAGTTTGATTAATGCTAGCTTTAAGTTGTGCATAATAAGGAGATTCAGAATTATCTGATTTCTTCTTTCTAAGTTGAACTTCATTAGCTTCTAATTTAGTCATAGCTAATTGTAATCTCTTAGCTGCAATATCAGCGTTATTATGGTCATTAATAAGTTTACGAATGTTACCATAATTCATATTAGGAGCAGCAACAATATAATTAGTAATACCTGCTGCTTCAAGAGATTCGATAGTATCGAGTATAACTTGATTATCAGTAGAAGCAATAATGTATCTACGAGAAGTATCAATACGTTGCTCCTTTATGGGGGAAGCCAAGACAGTACTATTAGGAAACGCTTCTTCTATTAATAAATTAGCACCAGCTTCAAATGCTTTAGGAAGAACTACAAACTTACGAATATCAGAGTTCATAGCTATATTAATAGAACTAATAAATGCAGGATCATACTGATTAATAGAAACTTCTTCTAATATATCTAATGGAAGAAACATTCTATTATTATCAGGATTAATACTAACTTCTCCAATTTCATTCTGTTCTAATTGATTAGTAGGAAGCATATATACAACATCATTATCATATACTAGCTTATATAAACGTAGAACTTTATTATTATCATTAGTTTTAGCATAATGACGATATTTACGATTATTTTCACTACCAGTAATCATTTTACGTTCTTGTGCTTCTTTAAAACTAAGCACACCTACACCAAGTCTATTGAATACTATTTTATTAGATTCCTTATACTTCTTATTCTCAAATGTAAGTACATCAGGATTATTAGGATTAGTTCTAAAGAATAAGTCACGTAATTTTTCTATTGCATTATCATCATTACTAAGTCTTTCATAAGTTCCTGTTTCACTACCGTATTGAATCATACTATTAATAGCTTTGTCTGAATCATTAATAATATTAGTAGCTGTTGAAACTCCATTATCAGAATCAATACCAGTATCCTGTCCATATAAAAGCTCAACAGGAATAATCTTACTAACTGTTCCGCCTTTAAACTTATAACCTTCTACTACCATAGAATATCTTATTAAGTCCATAGCTGTAAGTTTAACGAAAGGATTATTACTATGCCAAGCATTACGAAACATCTGATATTGAGATTCAGTAGATATAGTACTATCTATAATAGATATTCTATCATAACTATTACGACGACCTTTATACTCCACATTTAGATTTTTAAATAGATTATCATCCGAAGTATATCTTTGAATCAATACTACTTTATTTGCAGGAGACAACTTCATAAACGCTTCTATATTCTTTTCAGACATATCAGACATATTGAAGCTACCTACTATATCAGTATAACCATATAATCTAGCACGAGCATTCTGTTGACTACTAATAAGATTCAAATTATAACTAGGAATAAACTCATTATCGCTTCTAGTTATAAATCTATTAGTATTAACAAAATTAGATTGTGCTTGACTCATATTAATTATGAAACTCTCTAACTGTTGAATAGTTTGTAGATTACGAATATCGAACTTATTAACTAACTCACGGAATTGTGGAGTTTGAGTTTTAAATATCTCACTATCACGAATAATCTTTTCAGTAGCTATACAACTATACTTCAACTGATAATACAAAGAAGGATATGCTGATTCTGAATCATCTTGATTAATATCATTAATAGTATTAAAATTAATCTTAGGATAAATAGCGTCTATTAGAGATTTATTACCTTCTTCTGTAACTGCTTTAAGAATAGGTTCTCCCTTTTTACCACGAGTAATATTACTATTCTTAATATCAGTAATACGATTAATTACATTATCAATTTCATTAGCGGATTTACCAGCACCAAACTTATCACTAGTAATTACCATCATATTGGCATTGATTTGGTCACCTATCTCTTTGAAATATTCAAATGCTCTTAATGCTTTAATTTGATATATAAGATTATCAGCATTAGTAGAATCTATATTTTCTACATTATCTTTAAGATGTTCTCTTAATTCTGTTACTCGTATTCCTTCTTCAAGAAGTTCATCTTCGTTAATACTTATTCCTTTAGCTTCAAGCATTGACTTAATATCTTTAAGACGAGTTCTTTTAGTAATACTGTTTGCAGGAATACCGAGAGATTTAGCTAATCTTATATACATATCTCGTCTCAATCCTATAAGAGGATTAAATCCAGTTTCACCGAATACATTATCGTTAGCATTTTGTCTAGTAATAAGTTCGGTTATTACAGGTTGATTAACGAATAAGATAGAAGTTTCATAGTTTGCACCACAATCAACAATAGACTTATATACATCGAAAGTATATAAATCAACATTAGGTACACCACCTTCTTTTACACCGTCAAGAATAAGTGCAGTAGTTTCAGAAGAGTAAGGAGTAATTAAACGATTATCTATATTAAGATTATCGTAACTCCAACCTAATTGATTATGGTCTACCATTACTTCTTTTCCACTTCTAGTTACGTCTCTAAAACGTTTTCTTAATTTTGCTTGAGCGTCTTTGGCTTCTTTCTCTGTATTATATGTATATACAAACCTAAAACCACCATGAGCACCGTCAATAATAGTCTTAGCTTTATTACCAATAGAGGCAAAGTTGTCACGATTAACAGAAATAGCTTTAAGACGTGCACCGGACATATTAGCATCACGATACCAATTTTGAGCAATTACTGAATTAATATTACGATAAGTCTCTGATAAACCTTCAAAGATATTGCTCTTTGCAGCTTTAATATCTTCAAAGTTACTAGACGATAAGTTCTCACCAATAGATACTGGTAGATTCATTATATTAATAAATGTATCTACTATCTTATTGTTACGAGCATCACGAGTATTCTGTTGAGCTATTGTTAGTTGACTAAATTCTTCAAGAGACATAGCACCTACTATTTCGGCTCTTGCTTGAATAGTTTGTTCTAATCTAGCTCTACGAGTTTCATCAGCATAATCAATAGCTAATTGTTCAGCATTATCTTTTATATTTTGATAAAATTCTCTTTGCTCATTAATAATAGATTGAATATTACGATACTGTTGTGCAAACTTAGCAACACTATTATTATCTTTATATTCATTCTCATAGAAGCTCATTTTACTAACAATAGCATCTACTCTTTCGCCAAACTTTAATTCTTTTGATTTAAAAGTAACAGTAAGATTATCTTTTACTTCTCTTGGAAGTAATATCCATGTTTTGTCTGTTTCAGCTATTAAATCTCTAACTTGGTCAGTTAAGAATTTATCATATTCTTCATTAGCTTTAAGAACAGTTTCTCTTGCAGCTTTACGAGCTTCTTTAAATTCTTCTTTAGTAAATTCAGAACTAGTAGCTTTACGAGTTTCTTTATCTATTAAAGAATTTATATAACCAATATATCTACGATAAGTAGATACTTCGTCTTCTCCTTCTATATATTTGACTTTATGAGGTTTACCATTTTTATCAAAATAAGCAGTATGATAAATACCGTAGATACTATCAATATCGAAGTCAGCACCAGTTTGTAATACCCATTCATCAGGAACAACAATAGTAGAACCTTGAGATTCGTCTAACAAACCTACTACTTTCATAACAGCAATAGATTGTTTACCTTCTGTTGGAATACGATAACCAATCATAGTATCTAATCCAGCAGCTTGCAAATCTTCAATAGTTACTTCGTGTATAAGATTGCCTTCATTGTCATAAGTATTATAAGCCTTAACCATCCATTTAGGTAATAGTATTTCTACTATTTGACTTCCGTCTTTATGATAAGTAAGTTTACGTCCTAGACTATACCCATGCTTTTCTTCTACTTTTGATTGCATCAAATCTCTTAAATCTGTACGACTAGATAAAGCTGTCATACCAACATCTGATACTTGACTAGCATGAAATCCCGGAAGTACTTGTCGAGTAATACGATTAGTAAATATACTATTTACAATATTCTCTATCTTACTACGAACTAGATTAGTCCATGCTGGCATATAAGGCATACCAGTTTCAGGATTAATTTCAGCATATTTACGATAATTACTATCTAATCCTCTACGAGTTAGCTCATCTTTGATTAATGCTATAAATTGATTATTATCAATCTTAGCTTTACCATCTTCATATACTACGTTTCCTTTAGCATCAATACTAACTCCAATACGAGAAGCAGCATCTTTGAAACTATCTTGAATATTAGCTGTAAAGTTATCAAAGAAGTCTTTAATAAGAGATTGTCCTTCAGGAGTATTACCTATATTATCAATTAGTTTCTTAACTATCTGCAATCCAGCTTTATTCTCACCGTCCATGTGTTGTGGAATATCTTGCTGTGTATATAGATTAGAATACCAACCAGTTTTATACTTAGTTTGAATATCCAAGTTAAACTGTTTCAACCTTTCTTTAGAGGGGAATTTTCCATGAGCATCCCAAAACTCTAATACTCTATTAGTAGTAGCTTTTTCAGTAGTAGTAAAGTTAACCTGACCAATATTATTATCGGTCATATATTTAGCAAGTAAGCCAAGTTCACTATTACCTAAAAATCTAGGTATGAGTACAAATTCAGCATTTTTAATCTGAATAGGATTAGCTAATTTAGCATCATTATCTATTTCTAAGTCATAATAGAAGTTCTTTTGAACTTGTATTTTCTTAGATAATTCTCCTAACTTAACATTATCAATAGGTTTACTTTCATCATAAAGAGCTTCAATTAAGTCTTTATAATTATCATATTCGCCACGTAGATACATTCTACGAACAAATTCGTCTAAGGTTATGAGCGATTGAGCATCAGTTACTTCTGATTTATCTTTAGCAAACTGTTTAAGTACAAATGCTTCTGTCTCTTTAGATACTTTAGCTATCTTTAATTGTTTCTTTAAATCTTCAATAACTCCACCTTTGCTTTGAACATCTTCAAGAGTAATATATTTAAAACTACTATCTACACTAATAGTCTTATTAGGAGAAATTACTATATCTCCCAAATGCTTCTGTACATTGTATAAGTCATAACCTGCATAAGCTAATCCTCCGGCTTGATATTCTTTATTACGTTTAATTGTATCACGAGAATCTTTATAATATGCTTCATCTCCAAAGAACATATCATTAAGATTGTTATATTGAATCTCATAGTTAAGTACCATTTCTGCAATAAAAGCATTAAATGATTCTTGACTAGCGTTCTTATATCTATCTACAAACTCTTTATTAGAACTGTATTTAGCAACAGCTTCTTGTATTCTATAATTAATATAATTATCTATATAATTATAAACTGAATTACGAAGTTCACCAGTAAGCCTAATATTGTATTCTCCATTCTCGTCTTGTATCAATGATATTTCACTATTCTTTCCCCCATAAAGAAGTGAGAATACGTCACCTCCTTCAAACAGCCAATTCATATCTACCGTTTTAGCTGTCTCACTATTATACTTATTAAGGTTCTTAACTTTATCAATAAGTAGACTTCTAAACTTAAATACATTACCAATAGGAACACCATTTGAATCAAGAATACCTTTACGATAATGATAATTAAGTCTAGCTTCAGATTTACGTAAATCTTTAAACTCGTCTTTTATCTTAGACTTACCATTTTCATCTGATACAATAGTTACTACTCCATTCTCAACAGTTGTCTCAAATAAGAAGTTAATAGCTTGTGCCATTTCTGCAAGTTCTTTAGCATAAATATTAGCATAAGCTACATATATAGGATGTCCACGATTAATAGAGCCGTTAGCATTAAATAGTCCAGTATAATCTAACTTATAACTATTAAATACGAAAGTCTTAGGTGCATCAGAAGGTGTTTGAGTAAAGAACTTAGATTTCTTAACTCCTTTAGTCATCTCATAATTGTCACCATTATTAGCGTATTCATTCAGAGTAATAATATCCCATTCAAGAGCATTGATATCTTTATAAGATTTAGCCTTTCCTGTTACTTCGTTACTAACTCCGTTGTATAATTGTGCACCAAATTCACGATAATATTCAGTTAGTTCATAACCAGTATCTGTAAGACGAAGTAAACCTGGGACTATTTTTCCATTAGACAAAGTTTTCTCAATAAGAATATTACTATATCTGTATTGAGGAATATTAGTAAATTTAACTAAGTAATCACGTAGTTCGGTATTACTAACAGGATTATCATTATAACGATTATCGTTAATTCTTTCAAAGAACTTACTTATATAGTTGTTCTTTAAAATATCACTAACTAGATTGTTCTCTGCATTAATACTATTAAATTCAGAATCTACTATCTGATAATCTTTAAATCTATTAGATATACGATTGGCTATATTATTAGCATAACCGCCTTTGTATTGTAGTTGAGATTTATCAAAAGGAACTACCACATATTCTTCATTCTCTTTAGTTTTAGCATATTCACCTGCATAATAGATACGTTGTGCTTCATTATCTATCTTTAATAGATTAGTCGCCTTACCTACTACTTTATTAAACTCTAACAAATCATCGACAATAGAAGAGATATTAGAAAGTTGGTTATCACCGAAGTTACGAACGTAGTTAACAACACCCTGTCTATTGATGCCGAAGTTATATTTATTAAAAATTGCAGCAATTTGCTCTGTAATTTCTTGGATTTCATTTGTGTTAGAATTTTTTAGTGTAGATAATCTGTTTTTAAGTTCGTCTAATACGGCAATATCATTAGCCATAATAGAAGGATTGTGAATAAGTGAATCGAAACTATTAAGTATTTTGTTTTGTAGATTAAGTTTAGGAAAAGTATTACGATTCTTAGTAACCACATTAGAACCGTCTTGACTATAAACTACTTCATTACGTTCCCAAATAGATTGTTTTAGTTGAGTAAATATCTTATTTCTCATCTGAACATTAGCTTCGTCTTCTAGTAAACGTGCAGCATATTCTAAATGAGATACTTCTTTAAATCTTGCAGCAATAGTATGGAAACTTTCTACCATAGCTTCAACACTAGAGAAGTTACCATAGTTATTAATAGCTTTAAAAGAACTATCAAAGCCAGCACTTTCAGCCATGCCTGAATAAGTATTATTAGAAGTATCAGGCTGTTCATTTATAAAACTATTACTATTTGTTTTAGGTAAACGAGCAAACCATTCTTTTACTTCTTTGCTAACATTTTTATCTATATCTTTTCGTTGGTCAGATATTTCAGACCAATCAGCACGAAGAGCAGCAATAGTTTCTTGGTCATCTTGACGAGAGTTTTGTTCACTATCTTCTTTAACATCATCATTAGATTCAAAATCTTCATTAGTATCTATACCAAACTCTTTGCTAAGACTAACTACTTCCGGTGAGTTAATTACTATATCAAATAACTCATTACGATTATAATTACCGCCATCGTAAAGATTACGAATAATAGTACCTACATAAGCCTTTTGTTCTTGAGTAAGTTTCTTATCATTCTCTTTTAGATGTCTATTAAGATAAGTAATCATAGTCAGCTTTATAGCGGCTTGAGGACTTAACTCATTACCAGCTTTATCCTTTATTACTTCGTTTTCACCCTTACGTTTTTTATTAGCAAGAGCTTTACGAATACTTCCTTGACTCTTTAAATAAATAGTAGCAAGAATATTAATAGCGTGGTCTTCTTTCGCTATGTCATTACCAAATACACCAGTCCGTGAAGTACGAACGTTCTGAACATAATCTTTAGTATTGATAGTCTCTCTGTTATTATATGCTATTATAGCATTAACAGTATTAGTATCAATATTCTCATCATTGAAATCTCTACCAGTCTTTTCTTTATACCAATCACGAAAACTATTGTCTTCGATAGTAGCAAGGTATTCAGTAGACTTTCTAACATCATTATTAGTAAGCGGTAATAGCTTATCTAATTTAGGGTTACTAGGAATACAACTCATATACTTTATATTATTAATTAAGTTATTACTAACATTACCAAAGATAGCATTATTATCAATACTATCAAATAGATTCATTAGACGGACGAAAACCGCACGTTACGAAGGCAGACAGATGCCCGTAGACCGCAAATTCCTGCCGAATTTCGCATTTTATATACTGTCGTGATAGTAAGATAAGGAAAATATAAAAGTCCGACAGATGCGCTTAAAATGGCTCATTCTAAGGCTTTCTGCCGGACTTTCATCTCTAGGCTTATCTTACTTAACTACATACGAAACTAAGCTCACCAGTGTCAAACAAATGCGTCACAATAGCCTTTTGTCGATTATTCAATCCCTCAATCAGACTATCGAAATTATCGACTTGACGGTAGTTATCACTTATACTACTATCTAAATCTAAGTCTATATCAGGAATATCAAATACATCATCAGTAGGAACGCTAACATCTTCCTCTGCTCTATCAAAAGTATCGTCATGAGTAACAGTAGAAGTACTAGCTGTATCACTAGTTTCTAATCCAATAGTAGATAAACGATTACGAACTTCTCCAAGTAATGTATTATCTATTTGTCCTATTTTACCTATTAATTCTACTAAAGCATCTATTATTTTAGTAAATAGGTTATTTGATTCAGTAGTAGGATTAGAATCATACTTAATTCTAGCAAGTAATCTAGCGAATGTACGATTAGTAATAGCTTCAACTACAAACTCTTCAATAGCAACAGCTCTAGGTTTACCACTATTCAAGAACTCTCCATACTCATCTATCAAACGAGAATCTTGATTAATAAAGTTAGCAAACTTATCATATAAGTCTCCGAATGATTGTTCTATATTAGCACGTTCATCATTAAGTAGATAATGTACACCTTCGTGTATAAGAGTAAGTACTCTACGTTCAGGAGCAAGACTATCGAAACGATTACTAAGAGTAATAGTATTACCACCGGCAACTATTCCTGCAAATCTACCTTCATCGCCTACTATTTCAATATCAGGATTAAGTTTAATACCAGCACTTTCTAATGCAGATATAACAGATAGTAGATTAGGATTATCAGTGTTAGCTTGCGCAACTTCCATAAGAGTACCTATTTTAGGAGTACTGTCTTTACTAGCAAGTGGGTCAGGTACAACTACGGGAGACACAGTTTGTTGCCCCTTTATGGGGGAAACAGCGGCGTCAGCCGCGTTAGTACGACCAGTACTACGACTAGGATTCATAAGAGTAATAGTCCTATTATAAACATCGCCAGTATAATTAAAGTTACTAATGATATTACCTTTACTATCAGTAACATTTCCTAAATCAGTAACCAATACTCCGTCCTTAGCTACAAATTCTTCATAACTACTATAACCAGTATCAAACCATTCGTCTTGAAGTATATTAGGTATCTTAGCTTGTAACTTGCCGTCTACAACTCTAAATAGATTAGATTCACCACGAATAGCTGAATTAACAACATTACGAGTAAGTAAAGCATATACTTCTTGCAACATTTTACTAAAATTACCATGATTATTAGTAGGAACAAAACCATTAGGCATACGAGCCATAAGTCTTCTAGGTTTAAGTTCACCAGGAATAGAGAAAGCTACATTTCTATCTTTAAGATTAAAATAAATAGTTGGCGCAACTCTATTAATAGGTATTAAAGCATGACCTCTTACTTCATAACCGTACAGTACTTTCTGTTTACCTATATATTTAGATACTTCTTCTAATAGTTGAGTATGAAGATTTTCATTGCCTTGTAGAGTAGCATCTAATAAAGAATGAAGTAGTTTATCTAATCCTTCGTTAAACCTCTTAGTATATTCAGTAGCACCAGTTTCACTATTACTCATAGTATTCTCACGACTAGGAACTGCAATAAGTCTTCCTTCTGAATCTTTAATAGTCATACCTACTACATTTCTAGGAATACGACTAGCCGCAATAATAGTATTGGTTTTAATATCAGCTACTCCGCCGTCAACTCCTACTACTAAACGATAACCGTCAGTTGCTTCACTAGTAGTAACATCTCCAAACTTACGATATATAGGATTACCTTGTTTATCTTTAGCATAAATAACACTACCTGAACTTGTACGTCCAACAACTAGACGTTTCTTTTTAGACTTAGTTTTACTAATAGAGGACTTTAAGTTATTAATGTCCGTATAAGACTTCTTGAGTTTATTCATCCAATTAGTTAACGAATCGTTAACAATGGTACTAAAATCAGACTGATTAACATTAAGAGCATTATTAAAGAATATAATACTATTAAGATGTCTAATCCTATCTAATAGATTAGTTTGAGTATCACCGAATAAACTAGTTAGATTCTTCCAGTTCTCATTCTCTTGTAAAGCATTAAGCTGATGTCCGAATGTTCCTTCAACTTCAGGGTTATTACGAACACGATACAAACGACGTATATTATTAAGCAGTTGTACAAATTCTTTAGCACTTTCATCTTCATTACTAATAATAGATTGAAGTTGAGTTATGAAATCTATACTGCCATCTTTAACAGTATATCTCCAACCTTGATTCATAACTTCAACATTACCGTTATTATAACCAATCTTAGGAAACTCTCCTATTTTAATTCCGCGAGACTTAACTATAAGATTATTATTCTCATCTAATTCTACACTAACTGTATCATTAGATTTAAGTTGTCCAATACGAGAATAAACTTTACTATCGCTTAGATTAACTAAATTAAAGAAATAACCATTATCTTTAGCTCGTTGTTTATCTTCTGCAATAGCATTTTCTAATGTCTTACTTGCAGACTGTATAATATCAGAAGGCGTCTTAACTTCTGTATCAACATTAACTATCTTACCGTTTACTATTTGACGATTAGCTAGAACTTTAATATCGTTATATAGATTAATAGCTCTAGGATTAAGTTGTTGTAGATATATCATCATATCATTAAGACTAGTAAAAGTCTTACCTTCTACTTCATTACCTTGTATCTGATTATACAAGTCTATGATAAGATTGATTTCTTCTATACGTTGACGCTGACCTTCCAAATCATTATCAGATATGGATGATTCAAGAACTGTATTATCAGTTCCAGTATCTTCTTTCTTGGAAGTATCTACAACAGTAATATCTCCAATAGCAATAGCTGCATTAAGTTCTTCAATAGTGACATCAGCAATTATATTGCCTTTAGCATCTAATCCGTCAATACTTACATTTCCGAACCTACTAATACGAATATCAATATCATTAACTTTAACTGGTTTTCGAGATACGTCACTAAGACTTGCAAAAGGATTTACTATCGTAAATTCAAGATTACCTATATTAGACTTATTTACAATACCTGAATTAGATTGAGATACTACTTTGTCTAACGTTTCCTTTAATTTCTTCTCTTTTGCAGTCTTTGGTTTAGGTCTAGGCTTAGGCTTAACTTCTAGTTCTTCTTGAGTCGTCGCTTCGCTCCTCCCTTCCCCCATAGAGGAAGTTTCTTGCTGATTCTCCGGCTGTCTTTGCTGTACTTCATTCTGTATAGCTAACTTATTTCTTCTCTTAGTAATAGCTTCTCTTAGATTACTTATTTCATTCTTACCATTCTCTGAATTAGTTAAAATACTAACAGCATTAGATAAACTTTTATTTCTAGTATTCTGACTTTCTTCATCAGTAAACGCATTATCTAGTGCTTTCTCAAGATTACCAAGCTCTTCTTCATTAGCCATATTAACAAAGTCATTAAGATTCTTCTTTGCTGATTTAACTAGATTCTTAGCTGCATCTTCTAATTCTTTCTTACGAGTATCTTCAAATTCCTTAGCTTGTTCATTAGTAGTAATAATACGAGAACGATAATTATCTCTACGAATTTCATCAAGAAGTATCTGTCCCATATTATCCATATACTCTGAATTAATATTACGAACTTGTTTAGCAAGAGTACCAAGACTAAAGTCTTTACCTGCCTGTTTAAACAGAGCCACATCATTTTCATCAAGTTCTTCTATTTGTTTCTTGATTAAGTTATTCTGTTCTTCGCTACCTTCTATTCCTAATGCAATATTCTCTACACTACGAACATTATCTAGGAACAAACTTTCCATAGGACTTAAACCTCTTCGTAAGTCTGTAACCTTAGATTCGATTACTCGTGATAAATCAAGATATTGACTAGCTTGCGCTCTATCTAAAGGATTGTTACTATTCTTTAGACTATTATAAGTAGACATTACTTCTCTACGATACTGTTCTAATATACCTAACTGCATACGATTCTTAGCCATTGGGTCAAGAACTTCATTAATAGCCGGTATGCTATTCTCTAATTGAGATTGAATAGTATTAAGTCTTTCTACTCGTTTATTTAATAAGTCCGCTTCTTGTGCATTAACTATATTCTCTGATATAGCAACATCTAGTAAAGCATCATCAATATTAGAACTTCGTAATGCAGTAGAATAATTAACGTATCTATCAAGAACAGTACGCATAGTTTTCTTTAATTCTTGCGTATCTCTATCGTATTCAGTATCATCTACAAGACCTGAATCAACTAGTTTCTTCTTTAGTCTAGAGTCTTCAATATAATCTTCAAGTAGTTCATAATTACCTGAACGAATAGCATTTAAAGTAAGAGTAGTAGTAAACTTCTCTTTAGCCGCTGCCCGCAAATCTTCTTGTTCTTCAGGGCTAACCTTAGTATAACGAGTAGTACCAACTGTTGGGTCTTGACTAACAGTACCGTCATCTAAATAAGTAATAGGATTACCATTAGCATCACGTTCTATTTGATATGGATTTTCACCATTATCAATAATCTGCATCTGACGAGCATACTCATTGAATACCTGTTCACGACCATTTATTTCAGCAATACGTTGTTTCTCTTCTATATTACCACCTTTACGATTATTAATGGCCGACATAGTACCACCAAAAGTAATACCGCCAATAACTCCCCAAAGTGCAGCATTGTATAATTGAGGATTCTGCAAGTACTTCTCTATTCTATCCATAGAAACAGCACCATTATATTGTCCAGCTTGACCTAATAGGTAACGACCATATAAAGTACCTTCTTCTTGACCTATAAAGTTAATAGCTTCTTCAATACCTTCGGTTAATTCAGATAATAGTAGATTCTCACTAGAATTAACAAAGCGATTTATTTTACCTGCAAAATCTTTAATAGTACCTTTTGCCGCTTGACCTAAAGTTTGACTAGCAGATTCAACACCAGTAGAAGCTATTCTATCGAGAGCTTGATTCTGTGAATAACGAATACGTGGAGTAATAGCACGATTGACTTGTCCTATTGCTTTATTAACAGCACGTAACTGCATGAAATCAAAGAATACGTTACCTGCGTTATAACCAAAGTTACGCATAGCTGCCTTATCTGCAACTATAAGAGCAGCTTCTTCTTTAGTTCTTTCTTTAGCTTCACTTGCAATATCAGGATTGTTATCTAACCAATTCTGAAACTCTTCATCAGACATTCCAGTAAACAGAGACAATGCTTCGCCTTCTATTTGTTCTGCAACACCACGAGCTTCTTGATAGTTTTCACCTAAACGCATACCAATAGCTGTAATACCGTCATTAGCTAATATCTTTAATCTATTAGCACGATATACATTATCTAATTTAGTAGCCTTCTTTGCCCAATTCATTGCACGACTTACTTTAGAACTACTACGTCCTAATGCTGCAACTCCTTTACCAACAGCTCCAACTCCTTTAGTTAAAAGAGTGCCAGGAATCATTAAAGATAGAGAACTAGCAATACTAGGAACCTGACTAAAGAACCAACCTGAAAAGTCATTCGTATCAAATGCTTTATTAGGGTTCTCACGATATATAGGAAATAAATCGTCACGAACATAATCAGATATAGTATCGCCAGCTCTTGTAATAAAGTTACTAAAAGGTTTATCATCTAGTATTCCAGCAGTGGCTATATCTATTAGCATACCCATACCTCCAACAGTATCACCAATAACAGTACCAATAGTTTGTCCTAAAGCATTACCTGCCTGTTTCCAAGCTGATTGATTCTTAGCACGTAGAGTTTCTAATTCTTCTCTACTTTGATACCTATTAGGTTCAGCACCATACTTAGCTAATGAATGATAATCTTCCTCTGTACCAGTAAATACTTCTTTACCTGTAAGATTACGAAACATAAAATCACCTTGTGCAGCAACATCAGGTTTATATTTAGTAACAGTAGGAACATCATTAGCCATATTAACAGAATTAGCCCCACTAGTTAGTGGAGCTTTTTCTACTGATATATTATCAAACATGTTTGGCATACGCTTACTTCATTAAGTCGTTCATTTGATTAAGTATAACTTGACTAGGAGTTTCACCTGTAAGACTAGAGTACATTCGATTAAAGAATTGAAATACTTGTCTCTTAGTATCTATATCTAATTCATTTAGATTACCAGTAGCACCTGCCATTATCATAGCCTTCTGCATAAGCGGGCGAGCAATCACTTGTTGCTCTTCTATGGGGGAATTTGCAATAGAACCATTTCTAGCACTAATCAAATCTATATCTTCTTTAACATGAGCAAGAACAGCATTAGCTTGATTGTTTTGAAGCATACGTTCAAATAACTCACTTTCAGTAATTTTAATTACAGGAGAATCACTAGCATCGAGTATTTGATACAGGTTGCCATCAGTAACAGCTGAATAACTACCGTCTCCAAATTCACTATCTGATAAACGATAACCTCTTTTAAGAGCGTTATTGTACTTAATAGAATTGAGAGTGTCCCATGCTTTAACAGCAGGCAAAGATTTAAATCTCTCTATCTCATCATTAAGTACAGCACCTGTAATCATATAGTCTCCGGCTACTGCGTTCTGTATTCTATCTTCCATATCAGAATCAGGATTCTTACCAACATTCTTACCTGTCTTTACAGTATAAGGAATATTTAAGAATATACCATATTCACCAGTAGAAGCAGAACTACACCAACCGTTATTAATATTCTTCTTCTTAATTTGTGCTTGAATAGTTTGCATGATAGCATCTCTATCTCTACTATCTTCAACAACTTCAAGAACTCCTTCTTCATTACGTTTCTTAATAACTATACTTCCTGGATTAGCAATACTAACCATATTCATAACCCGTTCATTATAGTCTTTTAGTTGTTTAGATTCAAAGCCCTGACCTAAAGCAACAACATGAGGCGGTAAGTCAAATACTGCTAAGTCTACATAAGTAGGAGGAAGAGTTTTAGATACTCTTTCAGTCGCAGCATTAGATATTTGTGCAGCTTTCTCATATACATAGGCTATTGAGTTTTTATCACTTCCGGCAGTTGTTATCTCTCCACGACCAAGTGCTCTAAAGCCAGCCATAAATGCAGTGACTTTACTACCATAATATTTATTACCATGATAGACTTCATCAGCCCTAGTAAATGATTTAGGTTCTACACCTTCATTAGTAAATCCAATAGGATTAACTTTTAATACTTCACTTATTTCAGGAGCTAAACGAGTATAAGCATCTTTACTAATACGAATATATTCTTTATCCCCTATTTTAGAGAATGATACATCTTGTCTAGTAAGACCCATATCAACTCTTAGTTTAGATATAATAGCAGCCTTACTAGCTTCGTTAATAGGATTAACAAGAACTGTATCGAAACTATTACCTTGCGAATCTGTGAATAACTTATTCATTCTATTAGCATATTCACGTTGCATAGGATTATTAGTATCTGCCATATTTCCATTACTAAGTCTCTTACCTAAGAAATCAGATGCAAACTGTTCATCTTGTGTAAGATGTCCTTTCATAGCATCTAATCTATTATTAGCGTTATTAATACCACTATAATAATTATATGCTTCATCCAATGCTTGCTTCTTAGCTGTATCAGACAGATTGCTATTATTAGCAATACTTGACCTTAATTGAGCATACGCTTTATCTAATGGAACAGATTTAGATATTCCATAAGTAGCGAACATATTGGCTAATTGACCATTAAGTGTATTTAATTGTGACGCAACCTTAGCAGGAGTATCAGGCTCTACTTTCTCTTTACCACCAATTGTTTGCATAGAAGGCAATAATTCAGGTTCTTTACCTGTCTTAGGTTTAGCAGCAGCTTTACGTAAAGCAGCTAATAGATTAAATCCTAATTCAGGACTAATTCTACTTTCAGTTCTACGATAAGCAGAAGCAGCATATCTAGGAACAAATAGATTCTCTTCAAATTCTCTCTGCGACATAATAGTTCCGTCAGGCTTAGTAACAAGATTATTCTTATTACCTTTATTAGCTTTCCAAACATTAACTTTATAGTCTTGTTCAAGAGAAGCACGAGCACCAGGAGTTTCATTTAATGCAGCTTCAAATGCAGCACGTATCTTTTCCTTAGATAACTGTTGAATACCACTGGAAGTTTTAAGATAAGGAAAATCACCAGCAGCAATATTTCCTCGACCTTCTTTAAGACTACCTTCTGCATCACCCCATACTAACTGTTCGCCTGAACTAGAATCAACACCAACAGTAGACAATACTTTCTGATATAAAGTATTATAATCTATTTGTTCAACAGGACGATAATTAGGTTGGAATTGATTGCCGCCTATTATTTTGCCTGTTTCATCTGTTTGGTCTTGATAATTATATTTGTTCTGTTCCAATGTATAAGCCTTAACATCTCCGTCATAAGCATCACTATTAGTAACTTCATCTTGGAATTTTTTAAACTCTTGTTGATAACGCTCACGACCAATAAGTCCTGGATTACTAGCAACTTCTCCGGCTAATCTTCTTGCAGTAGTCAATGCAGTAGCATAACTACCTTCTTGAGCACTTGCTTCTATTTGAGCATTAACATCTCTCGAATATTTATCGAGCCACTCATTTTCAGCTTCGTTTAATTGCTTATTAGCAAGAAACGTTTTAATCTGATTACTAGTTTCAATAGCAGTATCATGTTTCTGTTGTAGAGTATTTAACGTACTATTGTAAACATCTAAAGGAGCGGCAACCCGCTCCCTCTTTTGATAACCAGCTGTTCTAATATCTATCGGCATAGTTATATTATTTATAGTTAAGCAATCTTTTTCTTACCACCACATCTGAATAGACTACTACGTACTTTACTCAATCTACCTTTATTCTTATCCATCAATTTTAAGAATAATTCCATTTGTTCAGGATTTGCAGACATTATAGCGGCAGTAGCATTTTCTTCTGAACGTCTCTTATCCATACCTAATTGATAATCTCTAACTGCACTAGTAAGACCTTCAATTATATTAGTACGATTATTAGCTCTTGCTTGAATCTTTTCATTTTCTGTTTGAGTAACTGCATTATCATAAGCGTTTAATACTTGATTGTTTGCAGCTTCTACTCTTTGACGATTAAGAGCATAACGATTGAGAAGGTATGTCTCAACATTCTCTTTCATACCTCTTAGTTTATTACGTTCGAGAACTCCACGATTAGCTAAAGATTGAATACGAGCAATCTTTCCTGACGAACTAGAAGTATTAGAATCAATAATTCTAGCCATATTTCTTTCAGAATCTCGACTTTCAGCTAATTGTGGATTTATATTATAAGTAGTTCTCATCCTTGCAGGAATTATAGTTCTAGGTCTAGTAGGAGCTTGAATATTATTAATACTGTTCTTATTAGTAACACCACTTATAATATTACCTAATGCTCCAATACTAGCACTAATAGCTTCTCCACCTATACCGCTCATAAAGTTTCCAAATCTACTAGATTTAGATAATGGACTAGTACTAGAACTAATAGAAGCTCCAACAGGTTTACTTGGAACTACACTATTAGTCTTAACAGAATTCATATTAGCTTTAGTCAAAGCATTAGGAGCAAAACTGCTACTATAATCCTTTTCTAAACCAAAGTTATTATAGTTATCCTTTAATAATCTTGTTCTAGAACCAAGAACTGATTTCTTCAATTCAGGATATTTCTTATATACCTTAGCTCTAACATCAGAACGACCATGAAGTCCAGCTAATCTAAGAGCATCACGAGCATCAGCTTTAGTAGGAATAGGATAACTACGACCACCGCCTGCAAAGTCTTTAGACTTAACACTAGGATAAGGTTTCTTATCTGAACCGTAATCTTTCTTACGAGATAATCCTCCTAGCTTTTTCTTACCAGTTATTGTTCTCATATTTCTTTTCTTTTTAGTACCGTCATCGTTAAGACCATTTCTATCTTTAAATGACTCTTGAGCATTAAATACTTTAGAAGGCTTAACACCTTTCTGAACTAATTCAGCCGGACTATTACCATTAAGTATAGGTTGAGCACTGAATACTTTAAGTTGCTTAGGAGTAACTTGCACTACTTCACCGCCTTCAGCTTCAACACCTGTCTTACCTGCATCAATAACAATACCTCCAGTATTGTGTTTACGTCCTTTAAGAAGAAACGAATCTTTCTTAATAGGAATAGCAGTACCACCCTCGACAATACGTAATTCAGTTCCTTTATGGGGGAAGGTTCGTACTTTCCCGCCCTTAGATAAGTATTGGCTTAAGAATTGTGACCTCTCTTCTTCGGACATCATGTTCTCATTTTGAGCACTGGCTAAAGCCTGATTGTCTTGTAGGTTTTGAAGACGCTCTTGTCTTAACCTTTCGGCTTGTTCAGCTTTCTTCTTCTTACGATTGCCTATGATACCACTAACAATACTAGTACCAACAGAAATCGCAGTACCTATAAATGCTTTAGGTCTTTGTTCATTAATACGTTTCATTATTCTCTATATTTATTAACATAACATTCAATCTTCTTAATCTCTATCTTAGCTGTTCCGTCATTAATTACAAAACGCACACCTAGATATTTACCATTAATAAGATTGGATTTAAATGGTTCGTAATTCTTATCAACATCAACAGTCAATTTACCAGTAAGTCTATCTATTGGATAATTAGTAACTACTTCGTTTAGAACACTACGGAAATAATTATAATTCCATTTACCATGTTCATAATAAGGTTTAGCTGTATCGAAAGTATTACGTTCATTAACAGTAATATCTTCAAGTCTACTTATCGAAGTATTACTAAACAATAGTATCTTATTACCTGCAAAGTTAATGTCGTTAGCTTTATATAAGTCATAACTTATGTAGTTAAGTACTTTAATAGTATCGTATTCAAGATTGAATAATACATCGACTACCATAGTATTATTATTGTCTCCTACATAGAAAGGATTCTTATTAGCGGCTATCTCAAAGTCTTTATATTTAAGATAACTCAAAGGCTTTACAAATCCTAATTGACCTATAATATTCTTCTTGTTGAAGGAACTAATATACAAATTAGTTTTTGTATTATAAAATCCTCTACATAAATAAGTATGTACACTTATCCAAGTATTAGTGACGAAATTGTAACTAAGGGTAAAGTCTGAAACATCCCCCATAAAGGAGCAAATCAACCGATTATTCTCCTTATCCATTCCCATTAGTATTTGAGTATTACTAGTTAAATACTCATCTAATATAGACTGTACTCCGTCACCTAAGTCATTTAGATTCTTCTCATCAAATCTATATAACCTCTTCTTACTTCTGTCTAAGAATATATAGCCAGCTTCATTACATACGTATGCTTCAAAATCTTGTAGACCACCATATCCTTTTTCACTAGTAAATACCTCTTGATAATCAATATCAAAAGCATCAGGCATTAACATTTGAACATCTTTGTCTTTAGTATAAAGCGTATTATCTCTATTAAAGATAAACATTGAATGTTCGCAATGAGCTATAAGATAAGTGCCAATACCAATAACGTTAATGATATCACCTTTATTTTCGCTAATTATCTTATAAGCATTAGGTCTAAATATTCGCCATTTATTCTCTACTGATTCATCACTAATAACATCGCTTCTACGAATAGTTTGACAGTATTCTGTAACAAAGTTACTATATAATAATTCATTATAATTAATGAATTTCTTACCTGCATAATCAAGATACATACTACTTATTTCAAATGTATCATTGATAGTAGTAGGTAATAGATGAATCATACGAACATTCTGAACGAAAGAATTATTATCAGTATGAATAGTATAGTATCTTTCATCAGGAGCTGTTTTAATAGTTTTAGCAAATAATGGATATAGCGAATAATAATTAAGAATTATTCTACTTATAGGAGTATTACCTACTCTTTCACTATCCCAATGTACTCTAGGGAAATTAGGATAAAGATTAGTATTATCCGTAGCTTTTTTAGGTATTGGGTCAGTAGTATCATAGTATACACCATTACGATTAAATGCATAAACACATGCTGTCATAAAGTAATAATTATAATTATAGATATAATCTTCATAACCATAATTATAAGTATCTCCTGTTGAACCAACATACTTAATATAGCCAAGTGGAATAAGGTCTTTATTCTCCGACATATATAAGTTATCACTTATATTAAGTAATAAGCTATTTACATAACCTCTACCATTTGCAGTATAGAATCCTAACTTTAATGACTTATTCAAAACAAGATTAACAACAGCTTCTCTACCTGCATTATTATCATCTTTGCTATCAGCCATTATAATAGTAGAGCTTTTAACAGCTCTAATATCTCCAAATTCTTCTGAAGGACGAGATTGATTAAAATCAGTATCACTACTATAATAGTCAGTAAACATAGGACCTTTATAAGCATTACCCATAGTATAACGACTATCGGTAATAAATATATTACCAGCACCTGACTTCTTTATAATATCAAATTCAGGATAATAGAAACGAATATTATTAACTTGTTCATTAAATGCAGTATTAAAATCATCATCTCTACGTACAGGAACACCTTCACCAACTAATATAGGTTCTGTCTTTTCATAAGATATAAAATATCCTACGAACTCTTTTCTCATAGGTATGTTGTCAAATAAGAATTCTATCTGATGAATTCCTCTGTAACTAGGATTTCTAGTTCCTCTAAACATACGATTGCCATTATTGTTTTTATAAAGAGCAATACCATTAGAATTATATTTAGGAAATATATTACAGAATCTTACATTACTAATGCTATCAAATATATTAACTACATCGTGTGCATTATTAGTATTAATATTACCATATTGACTTTTATAAGCATCAAATTTAGTCTTAATATCAGATATTAGAGTGTCTTCATTTATATTCATTGTTAGTGGTGTATTACCTTCATTAGCTGTACCTAAACTAATAGTCTCTGAATAACTCATAGTATTAGGAATATTAATACCGTCAGTAATATTACCATTAGGATATACATAATGTACAAAGAAGTTATATACACATTGATTAATTGCATACTTAGCACAATCTGAATAAAATTTTGTATCTTCAGGTTTAGTTCCACTATCCAATATCTTAGGAGAAGCAAATCCGAAAGCATAACTAACATAACTTCCTTTAGGACCCCTAACACGAAGTTCTTTATACTTACCATTATTATGTAATTCAAGGAACTCGCTACCACTAGAACGAATACCACCTTCGCTTATTGCTAATACATTGTCTTTACCAAAAGTAGGAATATCAAGAAGTAAACCGTCATAATTACTAATTCCGTCAAGATTAAACTTCTTATTCTTTTGGAAACAAATATATAAGTTACCTAATACTCCTTCATAGACTTTAGTACTTTCAGCACTTACTCTATCATAAATAGTATAATCTTCATTACCTGTGTAATCATAAATAGAAACAGTCCTTAGATAATTTATAAATGGAATAACTATCATGAACTCTTTCTCGGCAGTTATAATAGTTTGATTCCCTTCTTCTACTGTTTCTTTAATATAACCAACAGGATAAGCCTTTAAGTCAGTAAATGTTTTAGTAGAACTTAAATCTGCACTAAGACTACTTATAACATTAAAGTCAACAGTATAACTTTCATCAATATTGAAATCGTCATCTGTTGGTTCTCTATCTACTTTCCATTTATATACTGTTTTATGTATTCCTTCAATTTCGTTAATTAAATCTTGTGTAGATTTATTTTCATTGTTGAAATTAACAGATAGATTAGGAAATAATTCATCTATTGTATGTCTACTAGTTTCGCCTTCACTATTAATAATTAAAATAGCATCTTCTCCACGATGCCAATAACTATCGTCTAATTTACTATATCTAGTAGCAAACATAAACTTATTCTTAGATACATCATATGCAATTCTAAGTTTATCTCCTTCGGTTAATCCTCCTTCAGCTTGTGTCTTAACATCATTTATTGCTTCCGTAGGATTAATTGTTTCATATTCATCAATAGTATATATAGTTGAATTAGGAAATTTAGCTTTAATAATATCTAATACTTCTCCATAGTCCACATAAGCTGTTTGAAAAGAACGTCTAAATTTCATTCCTTTATCAACAGGATTTCCAGTAGACATATCATATATTTTATAATAAAAGTCAATAGGATTATAACGGTCGTATTTTAATTTATATGTTTCTTCTCCAATAGTAACATTTCCTAAGTAAAACCACATAGGCTCGATAATTTCTCTAGTATCTATATTTAAGTCAAATTCTTCAATTGATACTACTTTAAAATCGTTACTAAAATCTCTTTGAATATTAGGAGCACTATAAGGAGTGCTAGTAAACAAATCATTAGTACGTCCATATCTTACGTAAGGATGACTTACGAATCCTAAACTTACTATACTAAAATATTTATCAGGATATATCTCATCATAGTAAGTACTTCCGTATCTACTAAATTCTAGTATATACCAATCTTTATTATCAGGTTTAACAACTACGGCAGTAGCAGCTTCATATAGATTATCTGTATCTTGATAAGAAACATAGAACGGAGTAGTATGACTATCATAATTACTATCTTTATAGAAAGCTCTAATAAAATCTTGGGATGAAATCATTAAACAATAAGTACCGTAACTATTCTTACCAATACGAGTAAGAAAGAACTTTCTAGTAACTTCTTTATATTCACTACCGTCACCATAAGCACGTCCTTTAATAGTTACTACATATCCTTTGCCAATATCAAATGTTCTAGGATTATTAACTATTGACGAAGTTGCAGCTCTAGTAACACTACGTCTCATTATAGATTTATTTCCGATAAAATCTTTAACTCGAACTTGTATATTACTAGTATCAATAGAACTTACAAGACTATTAATGTTTTCTTCCTTATAGTTAGCTACATACAATCTATTGTTATAGTTACATAAGGTTTTTACATTATATAAATTAAAGAAAGAACTAGTAATATCATCTAGACTAAATGTTTCGTTATAAACATCGTCTATCGTGATTCTACTAGTTTTAATATCTATATCAGAAGTATTATATACTTTAGTATCTCCCTTTTGAGTATTAATTATATAACCTATTTGATAAGCTGTATAATTAAGACCTGAATTATCTATTCGTAACCCTAGTTCGATATTTAAGTTTACCTTTTCAGTATTTAGATTAGTATCTTCTTTAAAAGTAAAGTTTCCTATCTTATAGTTAACAGAGAGATTACCGCTACTGTCGTCATAGCCAAAACTATTATCTTCGATAGTAGTTTGATTTCCTTTATCCCATACTAATACAGGAGTTCCAATAGGAAACCAACCAGTATAATCGCTTCCTTCTTTATATCTAATAAAGAAATTATATATTCCTTTATAGATAGCACTACCTGATACTAACTTGGAGTTATTAAGATTAGTCTTAGGGATATTAGGAACTAATGTATATTTAATATCGCTTCCACCTTCTAGGTAATTAGGTTTATTAAGATTAATTATCTTTAATGGAACTTCTTCATCAGAATTAAGTTCAGTAATAGCAACAATTAATTCATTATTCACATTATAGGTATATGTACCTATAACTTTACCGCCTTGATAATTCCAATTAGTAGCAACTTCCGTAATAGCCTTAGTAGATTCTTTATATCTTCTAATCTTACTATTATTAGTAAAGATGACTATTTCATCAGAGCAAGAGATAACACCGACTATCTCTTCATTTTCACTTAATGTTATAATTGTCTCGATTGACTGTTCGTTCTGAATAGAATTACCGTCACGAGAAACCATAGCATTAACAGCATGGGTCATTGAACCATTCTTAATGGATTCATAACCTCCGTCTTTGTTTAACTCCTTAACTATCTCCATTAGTCTCTAGGTCTAAATGTTGCATTATAAAAGAACGACGCCCAACCTTTATAGGCATTAGCATCTTGATTTTCATTAATAACAGAAGCTCTTGCTCTGTCACGAGAATCTCTCCATAATAAATATGGATTAACTGGCATAGCACCTTGTAGAGAATATACTTGATGTTTAAGTCCTCTACTTAGTAACTTCCACATACAAAACCATTCAAGAGCTTCGATAAGTTTTCCGTTATCAGGTATAACAGGAATATTACAATGAAAAGTATCACTATATACAGTCTTAACTGTAAGATAGGATACTTTAACAACATCTGTATCAAAGTTTAATTGAATAGCATTAGCGTCACGAAGATAAACGTAATTACGTCCTTCATAGCTTTCAGGGTCTACTTCAACAGTACGCTTACTTTCTCGTTCCCTAGATTTCTCTCGGTCTTGAGTGAAGTATTCAGTAGTACCTGAAGAGCAACCACAGTTTCCTTTCTTTATGGGGGAAACCTCACACCCGTCTGCATACACTTTAAATGCGTTCATACAACATGGGAAATAAGCAACTCTATCAACAACTTCAATAGTAGTTTCCTTTTCTTCATATTGAAGAATACCCATTTCATTCATAGCATCTATACACCAAGCACCAACTCTAGGTATATAATCGCTACTCATAATATTGAAATCATTATCAAGTCTTGCGATAATAGTTTCTATTGAAGATAGGTTTTTGTTCATTGTTTCTAATATATTTTTGAGTATAACTTGGGTCAAACTTAGAAATAAGAGAGACACGATTGTTAATATCAGTATCAAGATTTATTATATCTTCTACACTATGACATTTTGCAAGTAGTTCAGCATTTGTAACATTCATGTGATTATTTATACCACAAAACTTAAATACTGTCCTATTCTTAACTGCACCGTCAATCATAATAACTCTACAAGACCAATCCGAATTATTATAAGATATATATTTAACACCGTCATATTCCTCTCCTTTTGCAATAGCTTCAAGATGTTTCTTTTTATTATAAGGCGTAAGTCCTTTAATAATAAGTTCTTCTTTATTTCTTCTAGTTTCTACAAAGTTAATACGTTTTCTATGCTTAATAACTTTACCGTCAGCAGTAATATGTGATTCAGTTCTTTTTACTCTTTCTATAATAAGGCAACCTATTTTCTTCTCAAACTTATAAATCTTTCCTCTCAATACTTGCCTTCCTATTTCTCCAAAGAACAGGTAACAATACTTTTTGTATTGTTCTCTTGTAATTAACTTACGCTTCTTTAATACATCTTGTCTTATCTCACAATCTTTTATCTTACGAAGCACTCTAAAGTATTGCTTTAGATTACGGTAAAGATTGCCATATCTTAATTGTTTTACATCCGTAAACTTAACATACTTCTCATCTATGGCTTTCTCCATTTTTTGATTAGTATCTAACTCATCTGTATTCCATTCCCAGTAGTTATATACACATACATCAAATATGGCTTCAACAGCATTTCTATTTTGTTCAATAGAGTATTTAATTCGATAAAGCAAAGATTTATATCTGACTATATTGTGAGACACAAGGTCGTACTCCTCTTCACTTGTCTCTATAAAATGTGTATACATATTACGTATGTCATATCTATCTATTGCATTTACTTTCATACTTCTATCTGTTGTTGGTTTATATCATCTTTAACTGGAACTTCATTAGTTACTCTCTCAACATTAAGTAGATTACGTTTATAGATTACATCTTTAATACGTTCTACCATATCTTCAGGAATAATAAATTCATCATCATTATCAATACTTGATTCCATTTTTTCATTAGTTTCAATTGGAATTTCAGTAGGTATCTCAAACGGAGATTCAATGATAATATGACCTAATGGTTTAATAAGTGGATTACCATTACTATTAACATATAAATAACCATTGATATAATCATAACTTAAACTGGTACACATTCCTGGAAGAGCTTTATAAAATTGAGCATTTGCTTCCTTAATAAATGGAATAGCCATATTATCATATCCAACAGTACGAACACTAACAAATGGTAAATTGTTATCAAGACGAACTGGTCTAGGAACTCTATTCTTACTTCTCTTAACTTTATACTTAGTACTAACAAGAGTTTGGAATATATCTCCGTCAGGAACATTAATTAGACTTATCCTGTATCTTTGCATTAATATCTTATCGACATTAGCGTGACGTTGATAAGTCTGACGTATCTGTTCATTGAACGTATGAATAACTGCACTACGAATAGTACGTCTCGCAGTAAAGTTATTCGGCTGATGAATAGCATGAGCTATTTCAGATACAATTTGATTTAACGAACTCATATCACTATTATTTTGAATTAGTATTATAACAAATATAGTTATTATATTGGTATCGACAAGACTTTTACTAATAATTTTAATTCAGCACTTCTATCTAGCTCGCTAGCTAGCTTACAGATATTCGCGTTGTAAACATTTTTATACAAGTGACACATTTTAAGACCCGTGGTGGCACGCAATACTGTCGGATAATAGTAAGTTAAGGAAAGGTACTAAAGTCCTATGGTGAGCTTCTATGAAAGCGTAGGAAGGTGGGACATACTTTTTATTCCCCCATAAAGGATCGTGTATACTGAAAGAGCCGACTATCTCTAGTCGACTCTCACTTGTTAATCTTACTAATAGTACTTACTTTGGATATTGATTAGGTTCATTATCTTCAACTTCTATAAACTTTCGATAGTCTATATTGAAGAACGCCAATATTGGCTTCATAATCCAGCTCCAAAATACGAAGCTAAGAATAATAGAATTAAGTACTACCTTAACATCTCCTAGCTTTAATGAGAAGTATATTACTCCCATTATTAAAGCACATACTAGAGTTATTACTCTTTTATTCCAAGTACTTACTACTTTGTTTCCATTAAGTTTGTCAACTAATTTAATTACTAGATACGCTAGCACATTTACACAGATTACAAACGCAAAATCAAAACTAGTAGCCGTAGTACGTAGAATCTCACTAAGTATATTCCCGAAGTCCATATTACAGCAAGAATAACAAAGTACCAAGAATAATAGTTAACAACACACCTTCTACTCTTATGTAGGTAACAACTTTTGCAGGAAGAACACTAGTAGCTTCTTTCCATACAAACGCTATAATAGTAATAGCTATTACAGCAACAAATAACACTTTCATTAAGATTCCCATAAGCATTAAGTTTTATATTACACAACAAATATAAAACTTTATTTTAAAAAGAAAAGAGAGACTACTATTATTTAGTAATCTCTCTTTAGGAATATAACAGAACTTGTATTACTTCAACTCGTTGAAATACTTCCAGAGTTTATCTTCTCCAAAATCAACGTCATCAAACCAAAAGTCGATAGCACTCTCGAATATCATATCGTCAAAGTTTCCTTTACCGAACCACTTCTCGAATAACTTACAGTAGTCGTGATATTGAGCATTGATAGCTACATATACATCAGCAACTTCTATATCTTCTTCTAGTTTATCTTTGAATTTATTACAAACTTCGTGGGCTTTTTGCATATCGTATTTTTCACCGATATATTTCTTACCGTCTTTGACATGGTACATCTCATCAACAGTTTGCTTAGCTTCCTGTTTATTGAAGTGTTCATCACCATATTCATAACGTTCGTCTTCACCTACTCCGAGCATTCGCATAAGAAGCATACGTTCATCATCATCATATCCTCTATGATGTTCATCGTAACTTCTATGTTCATCTCCTTCGTAGTTGTCGTAAGTCCTATATCCAATACGATTCATCATTCCTCTTCCACGACCGCCACGACCGCTTCTTCCACGACCGCCACGAGCAAGGAAATCATTAATTCGTTCGTACATTCTATCTCTTCGAGAACGAGCACGAACATCATGGTCTGTCTCGTATGGTACTTCTCTCATAATATTACTTAGTTAATAATTGTCTGAATGTTTCCAAATCAGACTGGTTGAACATAATTCCTTTATTAATAAAAGGAATAGAAATAGTTATGTTACCATTAGAAATGTTACCATTACCAAGAACAGGGATACTAAAATCAAAGTTAGGAATAGATTTGATTATTTCAATTGAACCATAGCTTGAAGACTATTGTAGTTATTTACATACTCTTCATTATTAGCCAACATATTTCTCTGTTCAGTTGTAAGCGGTTCTATCTCTGAATCAATCAAATCCCAAACACTAACTTGTGGTTGCTGTTGAGTAGGCAAAACTTGCTGACCATTAACAACTTGCTGTATCTGTTTTTGACGAGCGTCAATAATACGCTTTTGTTCTTCGAGATATTGAATCTGTTCGTTAAGATTACCCGAATTAAACAACGGGTCACTACCACTTAATATAAATTGATTAACAGGTAACATAACTTATTCTTTAATAGATTTGTAATATTATTGAGCAGGAGTACTAGCCGTTTGAGTAAATCCACACGGCAGACAGCCATTGGAATTTCTACCGACAAGACCAGTTGTAGTAGGCTCATTAGGTAGACAAGTAACACCATAGATAACATTACAAGTCTTTTTATCGACATAATTGATACCTGCGGTGAACGCTCTCTCAATTTCACACTGGATGAGTTTATCCTGATAAGGACGAATAGCAGCGCCAACAGCAACTTGAGTTTTAAGCTCGTCAATCTGTGCTTTAAGAGCATCGTAATTATCACGTTGTCCTTTGTACAGGCTAAAGTCGGCATCAATCTGTGATTTATACAAACCGAACATTTCTCCGTCTATTACCTGACGGTCTTGGAAACGCTGACTCTGTTGTGTCAAAGCCCACTGATAAAGACCACCCTGTAAAGCAAGAGTATCTTCGCAAGATTTAGCCCATGCTTGGAAAGCAGTAGGAGCAGTACCATTTCCTGCACCAACACCGACTACGTTAATGTTTGTAGAACCGTCTCCCATAAGACCTGTACCAGTTCCGAGAACACCAGCAGAACGACGATTACCAAATAAAGCCCAAGCTCCAAGAGCAGTACCGATAATACCAAGCGTAAGACCTGCATTAGCTTTACCGTTAACATCACGGCGACCGTACATACCGTCCATCCCTGCGCCATTATAGCCTTCAGGAACAACTTTAACTTTTTCAATTACTTGCATAATAAATCTTATAGTAGCCACTATACACTCATAACAAAGAATACTATTATAAGTTCAGACATTAATCTATTTTATCTATAAACAATAATTTTATGAAAAAAGTTAAGTATCTCGTGAACAAAATAAAAGCCCCACTTGTTATAGCAGGGCTTTATAGAGTTAACGATACAACGGAATCACTCCTTTATTGGGGATTCTTCAAGAGTACTTTCAGATACAGATTGCCATTCAGAACTGGATAACAATTCATAAAGAGCTTTATCAGAATAAGTATCATAAGGATATTTAATAGTGATACTTTCATATCCTTCTTCATCAGTAGTTACTATCCTTTCTACCTTATTAGGAAATACTTCTTGGAAATGTTGACACTTCATAAGTGCTTTATCATTATCTCTGTTTTTACGTAGAACTAAATTAAGTTCTTCGATTTTAGCTGATTCTTCTTTACCTATATCAGCAATAGGAAATACAATGTAATCAATCATAACTTTAAATCTTTAAATATTAAACTTAGTGTATATGTTAATACTAAAAATATACCAATTAGTATATAAACTAATTTAAGTATCTTGTGAGGCGTTACTTTCATCTTCTGTATTAGAAATAAATATAGGATGATTAATATCGATTATCTCATCTTTCTCCATTAAGTTCTTTAGGAAGTTAATTTCTAGTAACGAGATAGTTTTGGAATATAGAATTGTTTTATAGATTATTCCTTTCCAATATTTACCAAGTACTAATCCTAGATTATCTCTATTTTCACCTTTTTTAGATACGTTAGCTTTAATATTAGGATTCCATTGAACATAATCACTATCTTGTTCAATAACTAAATTTATCTTTTGAGGAGACTTCTTAATACCATAGAAGATTACATCATAGATAAAATCTGTATTAGACTTTTCAATAGTGATATTATTAAAGGCAGTAGAAGAAACTTTGGATATTTTATAACCGTCAAGAACAGTAATACTAGTTTTAATATTACTTCCTATTGAAATATAATCTCCTACTTTTACTACATTTGAATCTTTATCTAAATAGACTATATTCTTAATATCTATATTACTCTTAATAACAGGTCTAAATTCAACCATGTCTTTATATAGAGTTCCTGCCTTATATTTCTTTAATTGACGTTCGATTAAGAACTTATTCATAGAATAAGGAAAGGACATAAGAAAATAGATAGCTATATTACCGTATTTATCACTATTATCTCTTATAGTACCTAAATATAATTTATCACTATCTTTAGATGTTCCAATAATTAAATCTTTACCATTGTAGTTATACTTAGATTGATAACTTATACCTCTAATAAAATCAGTATTAGCAATATTAATATTGTTTTTATAATAACTCCAAGTATTTATAATATTAGGAGCAGTTAAATATTCAAAAATAAAAGCTCCGTGTTTAGTTGCATCTTCTGCACTCTCAGATTTAGAAGCAATAATTCCAATATTGTCAATACTTAGTATTTCTCTATCTACAATGAAAGTATAATCTTTATAAATAGGCATATTGATAACTTTACCAAAATCATTTATTCCGTCAAGGCAGAGAGCACCTTTATTAGAAGGAATAATTTCAATAGTTAATCCTGTCCAATCAAGATTAATATCATCGTATCTAAAGTAAAATCCTAAAGTAAAAGTGCTATCAACAGCTTCGCTTGCAGGAATATCATATATCCCATCTTCTTTAAAAGAAATACTTTGTTCTTTATCTGAAGAAATATAATTATATATTATTTCCGTCTTTATTCCTTTTATTTTTACTTTAAAACCATTTGTAGCTTTAAGTCTACTATGATAAACAATATAATAATTACTTAGCTTTCCTACAACTTTAATAGAGTTACCGTCTTTAATAATTCCCGTTTGGTCTTTATGAACTAACCAATAATCATTCTTAAATTCCTCCGTATATCTTCCAATACCACTCTCTCCTTTCCAGCCAATATTAAATAACTGCAAGTCTCGACCATTACCACTGTAATCAATAAGTTTATCATTAAACTCTGCATGATTCTCGTTAGTAAGACCTTGTTTTTCTATATTACAATCCCCTATAAAGGGGTGTGGTGAAGTTATCACAACTCCTTTATGGGGGATGCTACAAGAAACTAAATTTTGTTTAATTACACAATACTATTATTAACTTTTTAATCTGTCATTCCATTAGCCCAATCAGTAGGAATACTTGCAGAATTACTAATATTAGACTTCTTCATTTTATAAAACACATTAGCTCTATTAGAAGCACTTAAAGTATTAAGCCAATTCCAAAATTCCGGAACACTACCAACAGTAGAAATAGCTTTATAGAATAGACCAGTCACATTAGTAAGTCTTTTATGTTTATCAACATTGAATAATGTAGAATTTATTTTTTTAGGACTTCTATCTGACCAATCTCCTACGGTTTGTCCACTAGCAAAAGCATAACTAATATTTCTAAGATTAACATTCTTATTAAATAAGTTTCCGTCTACTTGTTGTCCCATTTCAGATGTTGATTCAAACTGTGCAGCTAAGAACATCGAAGATATGTCTTGTAACTGTATACAGTTTACAAAAGAATCAATAGGTAAGTTAATATGTGCAGAAATAATACAAAAGTAGAACATATTAGATAATGATATTAATTTAGTTAACTTAGAGAACGTATCTGCCGAATAGAACTCTCCGTCTTCTCCATTACTAACATTCCATTTATATGGGTTTAATAATGGCATAAGATAGAATGTATAAGACAAATCAGTAGCATTACTAATAGGATAGAATAAATGTGGCGGAATACGTCCTCTTAGTCCATAATCAAGATAATTATATTCAGATATTCCATTATCTCTACCACTACCAAAGAACACTCCATTTACTTCCATATTATTGCCATTAGTGCAATAATAGAATAAGTCAGGAGAACATATATAGTTAAGTACTTTCTTATTAGCATTAGCATTAGAAGGTGGAGCAAAAGAACCAGCGTTATCTTTAAATCTATTAGGTATAACAGGAGAACAATTAATACTTCCTGTACTAATTGCACTATAAAGAGCACTGTCTCTAACTATATCTTCTAATCCACTAAGACCATCAACACAATATTCATTCCAAGCAAGTTCATACTTATCGAAATCTTTATTCAAGATAACTCTATGAATATCTCTATTGTAGTTAGGCATAGTATGTTCGTCATCTAACCATTCTCTAGGGTCATAATTTGGATTAAGAATATACTTAACTGGATTATACTTTTCATTAGGGACTATTATATCTCCGTAATTACTAGGAGTAAGATTACCATAATTCATAGTATAACCTTGTGCTTCTGTACTTTGAAATCTTTCTAAACAATAAGACATATTAACTATTGTCTTTCTAGGAAGAGTTCGTTGTTTACTATAAGTAATCTCTACTGGCATTTCAGCACTTTCAATCCAATTACCGTCACTATCTATACCATAGTTCTCTGTAATATTCTGACTAGCTGCATCTACTTCATTCCAACCTTTATAGCTAACATTAGAAGTTTGTTCCATATAGAATAGTCCATAAGGAATAAAACCTTTCTTAACGAAGCTAGTTTCTATTTCAGAGAAGCATCTATGAACATTAACTAGTTTACAATTAGAGAAGCCTTTACCAGTAAGCGAGTACTTACAATTCTTCATATCATAATATAGATATGATATATTAGCAAGATTATAATTAGTCTTAAATGAATTAAGAGGAAGCTCAATTACACTATTTGCAGGAAGAATTAGTTTAGAGAAAAATCCAGGTATTTCAACAATAGCACTACAATTAGTAAATACATCGTATGGGAATACTTCATCTTTTTCTTTAATAAACTCTTTAGTAAAACCTTGAAAACATCCTAACGTAGACTGATTAATAGCTTGCTGTCCTGTTATATACTTCAATGAGTTCTTCAATCTACTAAACATCGAATTATGAATAGGAAATGTAATAGTAGAATCATCTCCAATAGAGAACGAATTATAGATACCGTATAAAGCAGTAGGAAATCTAAGATTAACCTTATTCTTAACAGTACCACCAAATATATTATATAAAGAACCATTAGATTTAATAAGTTTTTTAAATGAATCTTGTATATATTTTAATTTAGTGTTTTTATAGAATAAGGGACAATACATTACTCCGTCTTCCACATCTTCATCAGTTGTTTGATTAAAGTAAATATTAGAATCATTAAACATATTAGTTATATATTCTAGTTCAGGTAATCGTACAAGTAAATTTCCTGAATTAGCGGCAAATAAATTATTTGCAATAGTTTCATCATTAGGAGAACTATTAATATTATTTACAAATTTAATGTTTGGAATAATATTGTTTAATCTAATTAACTTGGAATCTACATTTCCTTTAAACTTAGCTAAGAAAGTAGAATCAGTATATTTAGTTCCATCAAAATTAAAAGCATTGTCCATAAATTTTAAACTAACAAGAGGACTAAATAAACCATTATGTTCAGTAGAACCATTTTCATAAGTACTGGTAAATATTTTAAAATTCTGAGCAGGTAATCTCAAAAATATAGAATTCATATCAACAACTTTAGTACAGTGATTGAACATAGTTCTACGAGGACTATCTAACAAATTCCACTTAATATTTGCAACACTAGCAAAACAACTAGTAAGAATCGTAACGTTATCACATTTATATAAGAAATAATAAACGTCATATATACTACAATTAGTACCTTTAAACATAACGTTACAATTAGTAGTGCCAATACTAAAGTTAGTAGATAAATTAGTATTATTTCTCCAATCAACAGAACCTTGTTCAGTATTAGTATCTGGACCAAACCATTCGCCATTATAATCAGGAGTAATACCTTCTACCTTTTCTTTAGGTTCGTGAATATAGAACTTAGAACATTGATTGAATACACCATTACCATTAAGACTAATATGTCCAAATACTCTCTTTAAGTTAGAACAGCCAACAAAGAACGCAGAACCTACATTGAAAGGATGTTCCTTATTATTATTAAACTTAAAGTAACGTACACCTTTGGCGTTTTTAACACTGAATTGTAAGTCGATTAATTGACTAACATCAAATATCTTATTACCATTATAAGTAGGAATTGCAGCATTACCGTATTGTATAGCTTCAACTTGACTATTAGTTATATTCAATGTCCTAAGTTTAGGAAGTTCAGATGCGACTTGAATATCGTTAGCTGTATTAGTATTAGACATATCAAGTGTCTTAATATTAGGAGCACCTACAATATAAACAATAAGATTTCTGTTTGTACATGACGATATATTAATTGTTTCGACATTATTACAATTAGATACATTGAATGTAGTTAAGTTACCATTATTTGTACATACAATAGATTTTAAGTTAGGACATGAAGTAATCTTAATAGTATGTAAGTCTCCTAGATTACTAAGCTTCAATTCAGTAATCTTATCACAAGAATCAATAGTAACTGTTTTTAATCTCCTACAACCGGAGAAATCTAATGATTCCAAGAACGGTTGATTAGCAAGACTAATACCTTCAACTGTTGAATTAGTAATATTCAAAGAAGAAAGAGAAGCATTAGGTAAAGATATAGAAGTTACAATAGAACTAGATATATTCAAATCTTTCAACTTAATATACTTTTCTATATTAACTGTAAATGTACCTTGTCCAGCATTACCGCTCCAAAACTTAGTATTACTTAAATCAATATGTCTAACATCAGAGAAATCTTCGTCATTAACGAATACTGTTTCAAATGGAATAGGAGAATCACTAAGAGTATCGACAGACGATAAATCTAGTTTAGAGAAACTAGGAAGTTTCATACTAGACATGAATCTTTGGAATCTCATTCCACCTAATCCTTCTATATCGTTAATTTGAGGAGTATTATTGATAGTAACTTGTGTATTGAAAGAACTAATAGGAGATAATCTAATTTCAGTAGGTTTGCCTTCTTCTAAGAAATATCTAGTATCAGTAGTATTACCAATGTTAACTACAAATATAGCCGGACAATTGGAAGTAACAACCAGCTTAGGATTAGTTGCTTCTGCACCGCCTGCCGAAAACGTTCCTTTATTATTATAAGGTTGAATATTTGCAGCATTACTGTATTTAAACACTCCGTCAAAGAACCAAACGCGTTTCTTTAACCAGTCACGAACATATTCAACACGAGTACCATGTAAGAACTCTATATTAGCATAAGACGCTTCACCACCAGCTTCACCAACGTAAGCTGTAAGATACTTAACATTATAGTCATAATTAAATAGAAGTTCACCACAATTTGCTGTTTGAGCTGCAAAGTAATTATCTACATAATTATTAATATCTTTGCATATATTATCGTTGTTTCTCCATAAATCCCAAAGTCCTTCAAGAGAATTATCATATACACCAGTATTAGCAAATACAGTATCTCTTAATACATCCCACATACGAGAACTATAAGTATCATATCCACCGTCAGCAGCATTCTTAGTAATAACTAATGAATTAACATCATTCTTATCATTGTTACTAAATTTATCCAACCAAGCAGTTTTAGCAACAGATTCAAGAGCAACATTATCAAGTCCATTAGCCGTATCCATATCATAAAATCTAATAAACCATTTCTTACTTCCATTAATATCATAACATACAATAGTCATATTCTTACCAAGAGAATCGACAAGTCCGTATTTTACACATACTAATAAATAAGAAAAAGCATTTCTTATTGAGAACTTAGTATCAAGTTCGGCAGCAAGAGTAGACCAACTAGATTGTGCAGGATATTCACCTTCGGTTTCTTCATATCCTCCTACCGATTCATTCCAAATATACTTCTTAACTGTCGAAGTAGTCATTTGAGCAAAGATACTAAATAGTTCTTGTAGTACTCTCCAAATATTATCATCAGTAACAGGAGCAGTTGGTTCTAACCAGTTACCACCGTTATATTTAAACTCACCTACATGCTTTATAATAGATAAGTCATCTTGCATAAACAAAGCTAACGGTAATGTCTTATCACCGTCTACAATTATATTTGCATTTTCACCGAACTCATAAGAATAAACCTTACGTTGGTCTATGTTTCCAAACATTTCATCTTGAGCATAAGTATGATAAGAAGTAACAAAAGCAGGTAACTTATTATCTACATATTCTCCGGCCGTGTTCTTTATCTTAGTAGTAAAGTCTTTCATAAACCGGAAACCCATATTATAATAAGCTCCACGACCTAAGTTAAAACTATATATACCAAGCATAGTTTGAGTTTCCTCACCATCAAACTGAATAAGAAGAATAATAGGAAAACCTTCAAGTGTCTGTTTAATAGTTACTTTATCTTTAACAGTTCTATCACGAGTATCTACTGGACGGTGAGCTTCTAACTCTTCCATAGGTGGAGTTTTCTCGAATAAGAAATCCGAGTTATCATTAATCCATTTACCAATAGAAGCATTATTAGCATGAGCACTATCCACAACGTCAGCTTTAAGAGTGAACTGTCTTTCGGGAAACCAAGTCTCTTTAGGTTGGAATAACTCATAATCAAGGTTATTTCCGTCATCAGCTTTTAGCATCTTATCAAATCTTATTTCTAAGTTCTTAATAAGATTGTTCATAGTAGATGTACCTTGTTTAGAAACAGCGACATCAGTAGTATATTCAGAACTTGATTTACCAGAAGTTGGACTAAAGTAACTCATAGTACAACCAGTATACCAGTTATTATTCTGTCCACCTATTTCCTCAAATACAGCACGAGTAAAACCAGTATTAGCACAATTAATCAACATAATATCTACTGGAAGTACTTTAGTAGTATCAGAAATAAGACTATTAAAGTTAACATTAGCATAAGTCTGATTAATATCATCCCAAAGTGTTGAGTTTGGTTCAGAATCAGAAGTAGAAAAGAAGTTTCTTAACTTCATTCTGTTGTATTCTATAAAATCTACACTACCGTCAGCTAATAGAGTTGCTCTAGCTTTTGAGTTCATCGCATTGATAACAATCTGTTTATCATTTGCAGGAACACGGAACAACTTAATATCATAGAAGTTAACATCAGCAAAATTCTGAATTTGTCCAGCATTACTAATATCACAGCCTAGATATATCTTTGAACTAGTTCTCCAAGTAAAGTCATTCTTTATTTCACGAGCTGTACTAAGAATACCATTAATAAAGATAGCAACAACCATCTTTCCTGGATTCTTATTAACTATAAAATCAACAGTATTAATAACATCTTGTTGTATCTTACAACTCATAGTCTCTTTAATATTACCGTCAGTATAAGACCAAGTAATATCTTCAAGACCTATTTTAATACCTTCCGAGAATTGCTCATCTGTATTGTAATCCCCTATAAAGAAGACTGTTCTATTTGAGAAAGGATGTCTATCTGACTTGAATGTACACGATATACCAAAGCCTTGTCTTGACCAGTTATTAAGAGTACTAGTATCATCTTTAAATGGTTGTACGTCAATTACTCCATAAGCCTCTCCTGATATACGTAACATTGATTGTCCGTTCTTTGTTAAGAAACCTGAAAGAACACCATTAGTATTATATACATTTAGTTCAGTTGTAGCACCGCTAGGTTCAATAGCACCAGGAACTGTAAACAAAGGTTCATTACTTGTCCAAACTTTAGTAGTAGACACTTGTGGAAAATTTTCTTGACGAATATGCCAACTAGCGTATCTACTATTATTAGGATTTTGGTCAGCAATAAGTGCTTGAGAACTAGATACAACTTCACAAGCTAAAACAGTATCAGTAATAGGGTCACCTTTTTCAGACCAACAACGAAGAGTTATATTCCAATTACCTAATACTTCTCCTTCAGTTGGAATAGCATAACTAAATACTTGTTGTTTACCACGCTGCACATATTGGTTATTATTATAGTTTCCTTCATCAAAGTAACCTATATTTTTAACAATACCATTATGTTCTATTCTAACAGCATAATAGATAAGACTTATTCCTGCAAGATACGGAGTGAATGCAAATGATATATTACCGCTTTGAGAGAACTTAGTTCTTTCAACTCCTGAATCTACTTCTGCCTTACTAGTAATACCTTCTACAAGTACTACTAGGTTTACACCGTCTTCTACTACTACACGATTTGTCACCTTATCTGATTGAACAGTTTGTTCATTCATTGAAGTAAATGCTTGTGCCTGTATAGTATAAGAACTACCAGCAATAATACTTCCTAAATCCCATAAGTTAACATTGACTTGTCTAGGAGCAGTAGAAGTAGTTTTACCTAATTCAATAGTTTTACTAGCACCATTAGTTACATTAGTAACTACAAGATTAACATCTGAACCAATAATCTTACTAGTAATACTATAAGTAAAGAAGTAATCAATACCAATAGTTGCAGTATTTCCTGATACAGAACTAGCAAGTTTAATACTTGCTTCTACTATATTTAATAGATATGATTCAGCAGAGAATCCGTCTGTATCATTGGCTGTAATTACAACAGAGTGATTACTATTAGAAGAGAATCTGTCTAACTGCGGAATATTAAGAATTCCAGGAGTATTAGTCCATGCTTCTTTACCTTCGATAATTTTATTACCGTCAAGAGTAACAGTAATAAAATATCGCTTATTATTCTTAGAAGAAGTAATAAGATATTCCAGTTTAATATTAGTAGTTACAGTAGAATAAAGATAATTAGTATTACCTTCTTTTACTATATTACCATTAGTAAGTGTTATTTTATCTCCGGTAGCTCCTCCGCCACCGCCACTTCCACCACCACCATGTTCGGCAAGCCAAGCAATATAACCACCATGTTTCTTCAATGCTTCATCGTGGCGAACAAGAACATCATTAAGACTTTCCGTAGTCTTACCTTCTTCTGCAAGGTCAGGGTCAATAAGACGAGGGTCATCGACCACAATTCCAGTAGCTTTACCTGAAGACGATATATCCCAAGTTCCAGTATCAGGATTATATCTTTTAATATCATCTGCCATAATTATTCAATATTATAATTTGGAAATTTAATATTTGGAAATTTAATATTTATAATATCATTACCATTATTAGTTTCACCATTACCACCAACAACACTGTAATTAGGATTAAGACCTTCTATGTTAACATTGTATTTACCTGAATTATTAAATACATTAGATAACTTTTTGACAGTAATCGTTGCTTGATAATAATAAGTAGAATCATCAACCTCACCTTTATTAAGGAAATACTTAATATAAAAAGGATAACGTTGACCTGCATTTACTTTAGCTGTAACATCTGTCTTACTATTAATAGTAATACTAGCTGGAAAGAAATACCTTAACCACGGAATATTAGGACTAGGTAATTCTTTATTACTAGTATGTTTATATCCCGTAGCTTGACACATTAAATATATAGGAGCTGTAATTTCCTCGACCAGTTGAAACGTGCACAAATGTTTAAGCATATCAAAGCTCGCATTATTCTCCCAAGATTTAGGGAAAGATTGCCCTTGTAAAGCTCCTTCGGCTGTTTCGGTATATAATTCATCTGAATTAAAATCTTTCTTTAGAACGTCCGCAGTGACCTGTATGATAGGCTTCATAGAGCTGTTTTCGTTCTCTAAAATGGGATAGCTGCAACTGTACGTATGTTTGTGTCCGCCAAGACATAAACGGTAATTATGGGTCTGTAAGAACTTTGAGAACCAATATGCATTAGCTTTAGTGGTATTAAAGTTCAAACGACTACCGCTTCGTTCTACGCCAGTATCTTCTTTACCGTCCCAATAGAATGAATTAATAAGATTTTGAGTAATAATAGTAAAAGGCATTTCATGACAATAAGCTATCTTAGCTTTAGCATTAATAGCTTTTGCATCATCTCTTTCACACCATTGTTTTATTAAGTCATACATTACTCCGGTAGTAGAAAGTCCATAAACACTTCGTTCAGTATTAGAACTTATCTCACTATTAACACATAAGAAATGAGTATGACCAACATCGAATGAGTATAATGATTCAACGAATATTTCCTTTCCTTCAACAGTAAATACAGGAGGATTTTCTTCATCCATTTCATAACAATAGAAAAAACGAATGTTAGTAGCATTGATTTTAGAATCATCTCCACCGTCACCAAGAACATAGACATTAGCAGGAGTAAGGTCATTGTTACCAACAGTAACCATTTCTGCAATATCATATAAAGATGCTCTACCAGCTTCGTAATCTAACCATTCATTAATACGATTACCATTCTGTGTCATATCACCAGTATTAATCATAAAGTAGCACATAGATATGTTACTAGTTTCATATCTATTAAAGTCCTTCTTTATTTGGTCAGCGGCTATTCTCCACACATTATATTCATCCCAATTAAAACCTTGTTGGTCGGAAGTCTGAACAAAGTTAAGAGCATCATTTTCCATATTTTCACTCATAACTACAAACCTGCGAACATCGCTCCTATAAGTTTCGTCTCTACCTACGTAATATTCATAATAGACATTCTTGTCTCTTGTATGAGTATCATATTGTTCTCCTAGATGAGTAAGTATTACCTTATGAGTAGTAAACGGAGTACCGTCAGTAGTTATAGCTCTAATACGATTATAGTATTTACGAACACCAGTTTCATTCTTAAACGATTCCACTTTAGTCCATTCAGTATAACTATTATCACTACGGTATGCACGATACCATAAGTATTCATCATAGTAACCTACGGAAACCCAATTAAAACATCTACTAGCATCATCATTAGGCTCATTACTTTCATTAATAGTATAACAAGCCTTGCGTCCTAAAGTCATAGTGACTTTATTAGGTTTGGTACTATCTAATAAAGTCTTATTAAAGAATATATTCTTATTCTCAAAACTAGCTCTAGGAGTATAAGATTCTACTCTAGGAATAACATCAGCTTCTAGGTTAACAAAGTACATATCATTAGCATTATTTCTAGCACTAAGAGCTTTAGTAGCTTGCTTAACATTATCCATAGTATAATACTTAGTAAACAAATACTTACTACTAAGATAACCATAAGCAGTATTTTCAGAAGCATCAACTTTATCAGCATCACCGGCATTAGGTATTTGTAGTCCAACCAAATCAATATAACCTTTAGATACCCTTATGGGGGAAGTCGCGTTATTATAAGGATTTGCAACTGAACTAGGCTCTGTTCCCCAAGTCAAGAAGAACTTAGCTTTCTTATTATCAAACTTAATAGGATTACCGTCACTAGCTATCCATTCCATATCATAGTTCTCAACTTTAATACGAGTAGTATTAATATTCATTACTGAACATTGAGCACCTCTAATTAGGAATGTCGAACCAGCTTTGATATTCCCCCATAAAGGAAGTGTTTCCCAATCTCCCCCTTCTGTACCATACTGTAATGATAATCCCTTTAGAGATATATCTTTACCTGTAAGATTACTAAGTTCAACGAAGTTATGAGAGCACGGATTATAACTATATTCATCACTTGTAATACCACCACAATATAATGAATTGATATATAGCTTTTGTAGATATAATGTAGTTACATATATCCAACCAGTTTCAGGGTCTTCTTGTCCACCAGTAGGTTCAGCTTGAGCTGTATCTAGTTCTTTCTTATATACTATTAATTGCCCATTGTTATTTACCTTAACTCGATATATTTGTCCGTTCGGTGCAACAAATCCAATAGTATCTAATTTGTCTAAAGCATCATAATCTATACTACCTCCACCTCCTGAACCACTACCAGTAAGATTAACAGGTTCTCCATTAATCTTAGTATACAGACGTTTTACATCAGTAGCAATAAGAAGTTCGTAATCTACGAAGTCATTAAAATTATCTTGAATTTCTTTAATTGTTCCATAATGACCACGAACAGCTTTAGTATTAGGTTCATATTGGTCTGTTTCAGGTTCGAGACTTTCACCAACAGCTGCAACATGAATAGCTAACTGTCCAGTATTTGGGTCAATAGGCTCGTATTCTTTTAGAACCGACTTTGTAAAGGTATTACTAACATGACCAGGATTTATAATTAAGTCTCTCTGATGTACAATAGTATCAAGGTAGTTTTGTATAACTTGAATTGCTTGAATTATTGAAGCTAATTTCTCATCCTCTTCAAGAGCTGTTCCAAGACCAGAAGTATCTACCCAAAGAGCATTAATATTAGCTGGCGGAGTATCTTGAATATAAACTGTTTGTACAGGTTTATCTCCACCACCGGCTTGTTTAATAACCAAATGTTCGTTATCAATACCGCCATTAAACCAATATTCATTAATACTATTATTATATTTAATACCAATAGTAAGTCCAACACTACGTAATTCAGGAGTAAGAGTTTCAAGAGCTTCTTTAACACTGCTATAAGGTCCGTACTTAGCATCAATATCAGGTAGAGGGTTATAGTTATCATCTACGCTGTTATTAATAATAGGTTGACCTATACTTATTCCTTTTCTCATATTACTTGTTTTTACAGGTTATACGAATAGTATCATCAAATACAGAAGGAGAATATAAGAAGAATACTTTATAATGTATATCGTCAACAATACCACCAGGATTCTTAGTCTTATAAGCACCGTCTGAACCGTCCCAAAGAGTAGTAACAAGAATAGTACCATATTCAGCTTTAACAAGCGTCATAAGTGTATCAGGTATAAGAAGATAATGAATCTTCTTTTCTTGATGAATAGTAAATGTATTATTCTTATCTCCTGTAATAGTTCTAGGAGTATTACCTTCTAGTGCCATAATATCACTAACAGACATATTTTGAAATGTCTGCGGTGCAATATCAGTATGTCCATAATACATAACATTCATTTTAGGAATAGACTTACATTCGACAATAAAGTCATTAGAATAATATGTTTCACCGTCTTCTCCTTCTATACTAGCTCTAAATATATAAACTTGTCCTACTTGAGCATTAAGTGTTAATTCATTAAACTTAGCCGGACTATCAATAGATAATCCTGAAGCTATAATATTTTCTCTTTCGTTAATAACTTGATATATAGTAAGAGTATCTTTAGTTGCATATTCTTTATTAGCGATAACAAATGTAGCTTCATTATATTTTATCTGTTGAGCACCAGTAATTGATATAGGAATATTAAGTTCAAATGTCATAAATACAGGTTTCTCATCAGTAGTATACTCAGTACAGTTCAAAGCTAAAGAAACATTAATATAATTAATGAGTAAATCTGCCTGTTTCCAATAACCTAATGTATAGGCGGCACAAGCAGATTGAAACATATTCCAACAATTAATGACTTGACGATTGATACCTTTACAAGTAGAAGTACAATCTTTAATCATGTCTACTCCTAAGTCACTTAACTTAATAAGCAATCTTTTATAAACACAATTATACTTACTAGGAACATCCAAGTAAGTATACATTCCATTTTCGTTCTTTCTCATTGCATTACTATTAATTCGTTATACATTGCAATTAGATTTTGTTGTTGTTTCTCACTAAGTTTAGATTCTACATTTTGCATGTGACTAAGAATAGTCATAGCATTATATCTACATATATCTTCATTAGTAAGAACGAATCCAATGGTAGAGAGATGTACAACTTGTACACCTCTATCAACCAATTTGCTATTTACATTATCGAAGTTTATGTCCATTACTTTAATGTATTATTTGTTATATAAGTTATGTAAGACTGAAACTTCAAGTTTATTTTATTATTAAAACTAGATATTTTATCTTCTTTACTAAGATTGTCATTAAACACTATTTCTATTATAGATTTCTCCACTGACGGCATCCAATCCTTTTTCATATTATCACTAGCTTTTACTCCATTAATCTTATATAAAGCTAAGCTAGAGAATACACTGTAAAACTCTGCATTAACTATATTATGGATATTAACAAGTATATTATCTTTATTAGTATGGACGTGGTTATTAATAACAGTATTAGTAACGAATATAGTCAATCTCATTGCCGAAGCGAACATAGAATCTTCTATTGCAGTCTTACACTTGTCTTTATCTTTATCTATGATATTCTTTGTAATATCAGTAATAAACGTTGAGACTTGTAGCAATGATTTAGATACTTCATCAAGAGTACTACTAATAGAACTAACAAACTTTTCGCTTTCAGTCTTCTTCTTATTATCCAACCATTTATATAATAGTAGGAAAATAGAAATAGTTATCAAGGAACTCAAGCCTTGATTAAGAGCAGATTCGATAATTTCTTCCATCCCTATTTATGATTAAAGAGATTACTACTAATTTTAACATTAATAGCAACCTCTTTATTAAACTATTACGAGTTATATTTACAATATTTTCTTTAAGCTCCTGCTGCTGCCGGAGTATTAACAGATGCAAATATTGTTTCAAGAGTAGCTATTTGAGCAGCTCCTGTCGGAATAGCAAGATGAATAATAGTTTTAACATTTTCGGTACTACCACTACGAAGGTCACGATGAGGATAGAAAGTTAGCGTAAATACTGTCCAACCACCTGCATTAGAGAACTCCGGCAAAGTATATAACTTACGAGCATCATTGCTAGTAGAATTAATACCTTCACCACCAATACAACGAATCTGCAATTCTTTAAGAGCAGCATCATCATTAATTGGTTTTACAGCTTTTGTAGTAGTAATATTTACTCCAAACAATGAATCTCCTGCAATCAGATTCCATGCTTCATAATCAGTACCAGTTACGGTAATTTTAGCAGCGGCAACACTAGCAGTAAATCCTTCATTCTTACCAAGAGAATTAAGTTGAGTACTTAACTTCTTAGCAATAATAGCAGCAGTATCACCTTCACGAGCACGCTCACTAGCCGACCACTTATAACGTTCATTAAGAACAGTATGAGCTTTAGCCATAGTTAACGTATAATCCTTTCCTTCTACGGGGGTAGGAACAGTAATTTCCGCACTAAATTTAGTTCCGGCAGCATAGACACTCTTAACATAAGAGAAACGTCTAGTATCAATATCAGATACAATATTGGTATACTTGCTCTTATTAGCAAATGCTCCACCACCAACAAACAAGGTAAACATCGGAATGTTCTTAGTAAGAGCTTTCGAGATGATTGCACCTTCGTTGTCGTAAAGAGCAACAGCACCCTCTGTAATACCTGCTGCATTAACAGCAGCTAAAGTGGCGGGAGTAGTAGCTAATGCAACATTACCTGCAAATAACAGTCTTTCCATTTTATTCTAATTTAGATAATTCGTTTGAAACTTTCTCATAACTATTGTTATTAGAAATAGCATTATAAGTATTAACTGCTCTCTTAATAACTTCCTTCATAGCAACATCTGATAATTCATTTGTAGTATCAGTTACACTACTAATAGGAGTAGGATATTTAATATAATTAACTAGAAACTTATCTATCTCGAACGTTGCTATAACTTCAATATTTGATTCAGTCTTATAACATATAGGACTTATAACAATAGATTTTGAATGATAATCATTCATTGTTTCACTAACTAAGTCTAAGTCAATCAATCTACAACGATAAGATTTATCCCCCTTAAAGGAGTAAACTGATGTATAGAACATTGGTGTAGTATAATTATTTAATTCTATCTTATAACCTGTACCAAACATTATATCTCCTTGTTCAGCTTCTAGTTTAATACTAGTATGAAGGCTACTAAGTTCTGTTAATCTTATAACATTATCAGAGATACCATCGAGTTCACGATTACCCTTACGAGAGAAAACGTCTTTGACATATTCGATAGCCTCTAAATTAATTAGTCGGTCTAACTCTTCAGGAAGTATAGCTCGGACACTTTTCATACCCATTTGTTGGGCTAAAAGCATGAACTCGTTATGTATCTCTTTTACTTTCATAATAACCAGTTATTATAATTTAAGTTTAGTTTCAAGTGCTTTTTTGTAGTCAGCATTTTCAGGATTACTGAAATAAGCTAATGCTTCTTTCATGTTAGCTCCAATGAATCCGCCTTCAGGAGTTAAAACAGTTTGGTTAACTTCCGAACGAACTAGTTCTCCTCTAGCGATAGCTTCTTCAATAAACGCTTGAAGTTCAACTTGTGAATTGTTAAACAGTTTGTTGAATTTCTCCGGCTCTTTAATTGCGAACTCATCAAGAATCTTTTCTTGAATTGTACGGTCAAGTAACAAGTTAGACAATACATCTTGTTTGTTGCTTGCACAGTAACATACAAAGATAGCTTTGAACTTAACATCATTATCAATAGCATCAAGATAATTACGTCTTGCTTTGTTAGCCTGAATACGACTACGTTTCAAACGATTAGCTTCACGTTGTTCATCTTTTATGTAGAACTTGATTCGAGAATCAAAACTAATAACAGATACGTCTTTAGCTACAATCGGATATAATAAGCAATGACGATATGCAAGATAATCATCTACTTTAATAGGATGTCCATATTTATAACGAGTAGATTCAAGAGCATTAATCTTATTGACATATCTAGCAATAGCATCTTTCAACTGTTTAGGATTAGACTTTTCGGCATTATCATATTCTTCTATGATAGCTGTTTCATCTATTTTATAATTCAGATAATCTCTTTTCTTTCTCCATTGAAACGAACAGTTGAGTTTCTTTCCGTCACCGTCAACTGGAATAGATATACTATTAAACCAACGTTGAACTCTAGTAACATACTCTTGTGCGTTAGGAGAACAGCCAATAAGAGAAGGCATATAAGCTGCCATTTCTTCATAGTTGCTAGTCAAGACTCTAGCTGAATTAATACTACCACCAATACTATCATGACGTTCAGCAATGTATCTAGCATTAACTTGACGATAAACAGAATTAATAGTAATATCAGTAGCAAGAGCTATTACAATATATCTTTCTTCAAGAAAGTCTTTGTCTAAACCATCTTCTTCTTTAAGAATTTGTTCATAGGTTTGTTTAGGAGCTTCAGGAGTTTTAGTCTGCGGAATACTTGCAGACTGTGGATTTGGATTAGCTAGACTACTACCGAATGTACCGGTTTTTGGTGTTTGTCCTTCCATTATAATTTAGTTTAATTGTTTAACTTTAGAGTACACACTCCAACATGAACATCTTCTCTTGTCTGTCAACTTGCAGACCACGAGACATCTTAACTTCATATTGAGATTTATCAATATCCGTAGATATAGAATTGCTAGGAACAGAACCCCAAGACGGTGGAATAGGAGTAAGACCTTTCAATACACCAACAAGATAAGACTGACCTTTCATACGTACCATACGAACATTACGATTTCCGTTATATACAGAATTGTCAATGAACATCAGTTTGTGAGATGTCATAGGCAAGCCAGTACGAGGATGAATAAGACCATTAGCTTTTGCTGTTTCAGCAATAGGTGATTTATCCAAGAATGGAAGATGAACACAAGTAACTGTATGTCCGTCAATAGTCTTATATTTACGGAAGTATTTACCATAAGTAAGACCACCACCTTCTTCACCAATCATCTTTTCTCCAAGTGGAGTAATGAATCCTTCTGACTTAACATCTTCACGAATAGCCATATCGAAATCTTCGATACCACCTTTACCTGCATATAGAGTAATCTCCATAGAACCAGTATCGGTATCTTTATCAACTACATCACCAATAGTTCTTTTTAACTTGCTAAGAGGCAAGTATTCACCATAAGTATCGTAGTTAGATTCTTCTAGGATTTCAAACATTCCGGCAGTTTCAGGAATAGGTTGGTCATTATCCCAATCCTTCATATCAATAGTACCATTAACAGTACGATTGTAACGAGATGTCCATAAGTCAATCTCATTAGAGATACGCATCTGAACATCGAACTGACGCATTTCTTCATTAATCCAACGAGTATCAGTACCACCGCCTTTTGTCTTGAAAGCATAACTAACAATAACATTACTAATGTTACCTGCAATTTCCTTGCTATAACGTTTGAATCCTAACTGAGATTTCATAACACCAGGACCCATAACATTAGTTTTGTTACCCTTAGAATAAGATTCAGGAATAGACGGAGCTAACATACACCAATACTTACCTTTCTCAAAGTTAGCTGGGTCAATATAAGCACTCTTATCTGGATTCTTTAGCTGCAAAGAATACAGATGTCCACCATGATTACCTGCACCGTGGTCACGCATTACACGAACAGTTGTCTTACCATCAGGAGCAAGCAAACCATACTGTTCAATAATAAGACCAGTAGCAAACTCGACTTTAATAGGTTTACCACCAATACCAGGAGTAGTATCACCAGTGTCAGCCCAAACAATGTAATCATTGAATCTTTGACGACCCATTGTCTTCCAAGTCCACTCAACAGTAGTAATGTCACGAACACCAGCAGCACCTTGTCCTTCAGTAAGGAAAGTTAGCGGGAATCGGTCATCTTCCATACCATAAGTGTAAGTTAGGAAGTTGTTGATTTCCTCCGGTTTTTGAATCATTAAGGCAGCAAGAGATTGTTCATTAGAATAACCTCTGTCATCATATCTACCTCTTTCGACTTCTCTTAATCTGTACATATTAGTTTTAATTTAGTTAGTTCAAGACTAGTTGGTCATTATCAACTGTCTTAGAATTATTACCTTTACTATTGATAATAACAGTCCTTTTACCAGTAGTTTGCGCTGCGGCAGTTCTAATAGATAGAACTTTTTGTTTATTAACAGCCATACCAACAAGACTAGCATAATCGCCACCAGTAAACCTTAGAAATGCTTTAAGTAAATCATCCTGCATACGAGCATCAGAATCAACTTTAGCTTCGTCTAACATATAAGCTGTATTACCTTCACTATCAACAGGAGTAGACACATACTTCAAGAAGTCTTTGCGACTAAGCATTACTTTCTTTCCGTCTTTGTTACATTGGATTTGTTCAGGAATACTATAACCTAATAGTTCGCCTTTGCTAATAGTCTTTTCTACATTATCCCAATATGCTTTTTCTTCAGCAGCAGCAGCAGCTTCTTTAGCTTCTACTTGTGCTTTCTGTTCAGCAAGTCGAGATTCATATATGCTATCAACAGCTTCTTTAGATTCAACAGCAGTATCATAAAGAATACCAGCGTTCTTACAATAGTCAATAAATTTGTTTACGTCTCCTTTCTTACCGCTAAGTTTCCATTCTTCACGAATGAAAGTAGCTTGTTGTTCTTCGTTATCTTTACTAACAGTAATCTGACTTCTATCAGGTATTTCTACGAAGTCATCAAGAGTACCATTAAGTTTAAGATGATTAATAACTTGTTCTACTTGAGGATAAGTTTCAAATAAGTTATTAATAGCAGCAGTTTGAGCTTCTTTAACTCTACTCTGAACTACTGTTTCAACATAAGCAGCAATGCCTTCTTCATTATCATCAAATACGATAGGATTACCGTTTTCATCTTTAAAGTCAGAACCGAAACGAGTTTGTAATTGGTTAAGAACACTTGGTTCAGAACCATTTTGAGCGATAAGTTCAGCAAGTTCAGTAGCAGTACGGAATACAGTTCCGTCAGCAGCAATAGCATTACCTTCAGCATCAATAGTATAATCTACACCGTCTACATTAATAGTATCACCTTCTGATAACTTAACTTCCCCCATAGAGGAGTCTTGTTGCTGATTATCCACTTGACCTTGCTGACCTTGATTTCCAGTACTACCATTACCATTATTAGCATTAGTATCAGGATTAGTATCAGGATTACCATTACCATTACCTTGTTGACCTTGTTGTCCAGCACCTTGTTGTCCCTGTCCGGTAGTATTACCGTTATTACCAGAGCCAGCACCTTGACCTGCACTACCAACAGTAGATATATCATCTATTTTAGTAGTACTTAAATCGAGAGAATCATTATTATTAAAAGTTGGCATAATAAATATGTTTTAATTATTACTTTCAAGTCAAATGTAGTCTAATAATATAAGAAATACAACTCTTGCTAGTTTGAATACCTTACTATTAGGTTTAGAAAAGCCCGTATTTGAATTTAAGTAATATAAGAGTTGAATAGTATCAGCTAAAACGAACGTTCAACATAGGGCAAAAGAATAAGCAATTTTAAGGCTTGCTACGGCATTTTAATGCTTTATAATACAGTTCATCTCTTTAAGGGGGAAAATTCAATAGAAGTCAAAAAAATGCGGTCTACGTCAATCTTATGGGTACGAAAAACCCTACGGAGGCATCCGTAGGGCACGTCTGAATCATAGAGAAAGGTATATAGCTAATTATAACTTAGTGTTCACTTCTTACTAGAACTACTACTAGACTTTGGTTTATCATATTTGTTCTTATTCTCTTTAGCTATCTTTAGTTGATTATCTCTATCTAATGCAGCATTAATCATATCCAAGTCTTTAGCTCGTTTCTTCTCATTTAGTTCAGCTTGTTTTAAAGATAGTTCGGCAGAGTTATCTTGTGGTACAGTTTGTGAAGGTTGATTAGCTAGAGCAGCCATTGCAGCTTCTGTATCCATTCCTTTAGCAAGAAGGTCATAATAACCTTTTATTTCGGCAAGTCTAGCATCTTGTTCACCTTTTGCAGCTATCTGTTCAAGAGCAGCTTTATTCTTAGCATCTTCTAACTGTTGGTCTAGTTGACGAAGAGATTCTTCGTTTTTCTGACGAATCTCTTGATAACGATTAATAGCTAGTTTAAGACTAGATATATTCCCTGAAGTAATAGCTGCAACAGCTGACATTAAATCTCCATTCTGACTAGCATTAAAAGCCCACTCTTTGAGTTGCTCGAACTTCTCTGTTTCTCTATCAGAGCTCTTAGCTTTAACTACATACTGTCCAAGAGTATGATTCTCTACATTAAGAGAAATATATTGCTTTCTATCTGACTTGTCATAATAGGAAGTATCTAACCCGTCAATCCAAGCTAGCTTAGAATTATTTAAGTCTGCGATATATTCATCTTCACGGAACTTATCAAACATATAATTGATAATAACAGTTCCCATTGAACCACGAATAATTGCTTCTTTCGTAGTACCTTTACCAGCACTAGTAGCTATTTGTCCATAACGTTGTGGTGTCATATCTACCATTTCACGTGCACTGGCTTTAATAGATTCAATAAGATTAGATATTTCAGTAATATAACCAGAGATATTAGCATCGAGCATTTTAATAGATTGCGCTTTAGTGCTATTAATATCTTCTGCATCATCGTATGGAAATATACCTTCAGCAGCTATATTATATATAGCTTCTTCCGCATCTTCTCCAAATAAAGACTTAGCTGCAACAAGAATAAACATCTTATTTTTAGCTATCATTATTTCTCTATGATAAGAGAATATATTGATTAGTATTTGGAAAGGAGTAAGTATCTCTACAATGGAGAACTTTCCCATTTGAGGAAGAACTTCTTGAAGTCCACAATATTGTAATCTAGCATCATCGTCTATTTGGAAAGGAATAGGTTTAGCACCACCTGGATATATACCGAAACGTTGTCCTCCAATACGATAACCTTCATATATCTGCGGTTTATATACAACAGATATTTCAATATGACCTAGTTCAGGATTAAATTCAAAGTCATCAGGAACAATCATTTCATCAACTAAACCTACTTCGTTAATATACTTTAGTATCTTAACTTGCGCATATCCTCTCCAATTAACATGCCATACTTCTAACAATTCTCCGTTCTTTAATCTTAAATCATAACCTTCTGACGGAAATATCTCACCAGTATCTTCTTTATAGTTCTTACACTTTTCAGGAAAATAATAAGTATAAGAATTAAGACTAAGAGTACAAGTAGCTCCAACAGTACTAGGATTATAATACTTAGTTATAAATTCTAGTTGTTCCTCTGTTAATTCATCAGAGAATTGGTCTATTACCTGATTGTAACTCATTAACATTCTACGAGCTACAATATCATATTTAGATACCATTTGTTCTCCATTAGGAACAGGATACATATCAGTAGTAGGAACATATTCTTTAATTAGTTTCTTACCACGAACAGTATGGAAACTATAAACTTCCCCCGTAGTGATATAGTTAAAATACTCAACCGGAATTATTGTCTCATTGTTAAGAACGTCATCAATAACTTCTAATAGTTGTTGTGCTTGTGCACTTATCTCATCTATATAATTATCAATAAAGTTCTTTTCAAACTCTTCTGCATCACCTGCAAGTTGTGCTGGGTCAACATCTTGTGTTGGTTGTCCTTGAGCTTCTAGTTGAGCATTTTCAGCTTGTTGCTGTTGTACTCTCTTTTGAACTTCTTGTTGAAACGCTATCATAGCTCTCTTAACTATATCTTCTCGAATAGCTGCATCACGAGCCATAATAATTTCAGGATTATTAGCACCAACAATAAATTCATGCTGAGACTTAACATATTCTGATAAATAACGACGAACTACATCATTAATAATATCAAGATTTCTTAGAGTAGCAGGAAACCTCTTAAAGTTCTCCTTAGTAGCATTATAAGGATTAAGTGTCTTACGATAAAACTCGTCAGGCATTTCTCCATGAAGTATTTCAAAAAGTTGTTCAGTCTTAGTTCTATCGTTACAAGCTAGTCCAGCAGCAATACAATAATCTATTGTTCTGCCTGCCCAATACTCATCCTTTTCAGAATTAGGGATACGCTGTTTAGGCATATCCCCAAGTCTAACATTTAGCTTTGCATCAATCATAATAATTCGCTTAGTTTAATAAGTATATTAATATACCAATCAATAGCACCCGTAGCTATTACTATAATAAGCATTAACACGAATCCTATCATTCCGCCAAGCAATGTAGCTAAAATATCTAAGAAATCAAACTTTCCTCCCGACATTTTATCTTTAAACTCCATACCAGCGGCAAGACCTGCCACAAACATTATTCCTAACAATCCACATGGAATTGCATAGAGGAAATGTTTTAACCTGTTGCTTTCTGTTAACCAACTCATAATTAATAACGTTTACGATTCCAAAAGTTTTCTTTCTCTGTTTGCACTCTCTGTCTATGTTCAAGCTGCTTTTTAGCAAACTTATCATTAGCAGCCCATTCAATACCACGAACAATCATTTCAGATACACGGTCAAAGTTACCAGTATTAGACCATTTCTTTAACTCTAGTATAGACTGATAATCATATATAGTATGAAGAACAAGCATATCACGACCGTCCTCGAACTTCCCTATGGGGGAATACAACATTTCCTTTAACATTCTAAGACCATCAAGTTTAACTGTCTCACTACTAATATCATAACCAATAGTATTAATCTTCTTAGTATTAATATTAGTATCCCATAAATGAACTGGGTGATAACCTAAGTATCTAATAGCTTTCCACTTCTTAAAATTACTAACTGTTTCACCACGGTTAATCTCGACATTAGTTGTACCAAGACAATTATAAGTAACTGCAAAATAATAACAGATTCTATCTGCTTTCTCTAGTTCATCAGGACGACCATAATACACAGCACATAATCTAGGACGATAACCATTATATATACAAGGATTCATCCAAACTTTAATACTATTATGTGAATGTTTATTAGTAAGTTCTTTCTTATCTTTATCAATACCAACAGGGTCATAACTAATACTATATATTCCCGGTGGAGTACCTTTAGTTAGCTGACCTGTCTTTTTATCTATGTATTCTACTTTAATTGGATTAAACCATTTACGAATACAACCTTCGGGGTCTTCATTAGAATGACGAGGAACATTCTTAATATAATCAAAGAAGTCTTTTCTATATACACCGCCAGTTGCAGCAATACGTTCATTAGGAATAAACTCAAAGTTATCAGAATCATATTCTACAAACTTACCGTCTATATAGAAGTTATACTTATTAGACATCTTTAGCTCTTGTTCCCATTCATCTAGTATCTCACTACTAAATATATTCTCACTTACAGAACTAAATGATTCACTAGGCATATTAGCATATTGTCCACAATAACTAATAAACTTAGCAAATGATTTACTTTTAGCTTTTTCAATAGCACGTTCTTCTTCGGCTATCTGAAAACCTAAAGCTATATCAGAATTACCGTCATCATCAAGAGATGTAAGAGTAGCAATCTGATTATCATCACCAATCTTATAACCTTCAAGTCCCCAACAATAAGGTTTAAAATAACCACATACTTCCGGTCTACTATCTTTATCCCATACATTTTCAAATGCCATAAAGTTTCTACCTCTAGGGTCATAGAAGTTCTGTTCAAATGTAACCCAACCAGCATTAGCTTTACCAGCAGTACCCCAAGCATTAAGAAAACCAGTAGTAACAGAACCTGTCTTTAGTGTAGGTTCAGTAACATCCATAAAATCATCAAAGTTTTCAAACTCTGACATTTCCTCACACTTAATTTCTCCAGCATCTTTACCGACAGCGGCAGAAGGATTATTCTTAGTAGACACAGATATACAAGCACTATTCCAACTATTATCATCAATAATGGCTGTACTAGGGTCTTTATAACCTAAGATAAAATCACTAGCATCAATCTTAGCTATACCTCTTACAAATGGTGTGTTAGATTCATAGAAGATAATCTGTTTCTTCATAAAATCTGATAAACCACCTGACTGAACTAAGAACTTGTTATCACTAGCTGCATGAATAACAGCACGATTAGGAGTAAGATTAATAAAGTTTGCAGAACCAATAGCTTCCATATAACTAAATCCACCACGACGAGTTTTATCATTTATAAGGAATAAACCATTATCTCGACAGAACTGTTTAATCAAGAAGTACCACCATTGACAATCTATGAATCGTGGAAATCCTCTTATCTTACGTCCAGTAACTTTACCTTCTTCAACACGAAGTGTTTTAGTATCTAGTTTAAGAATACGCCCATAATTAATAAAGTTATAATGTTCACCAGTAATATAAACCTCTTCTATCTCACCAGTTCTAGTATCCATAAGACATGGAGCTTTAAAACCTACAAGTCTACGAAGAGTTTCTTGTTTACGAAAGTTAGTATAAGGCATACTATCTACTGCAAACTTAGTATAAACCCCATCTTTCTCATAAGCAATAGCAGCAGGACGAAGAAGCTCTGTATTAACAAATCTCTTATTTGGGTCAATGTTCATTAAAAATCCTCCACTTTCTCCTATTAAGAAATGGTCAAATGGGTCTTTATATCCAAAGTCACTAGCATGTTTATACTTCTTTCCTTTATCTTCTTCCATGTAATACATGAAAAATGGATATTCAGACAATTGCATAATCTATATAATTATTTTAATAATACGACAACAAGAATAGCTAGCACACTTGTACTAGCTATAAATCCATTACGTTGTTTTTTATATCTCTTAGACTTTTTATACTCCTTATTAAGATTAGTAATAGCTTCATTACCTATTAACGTTATCCTTCTTATTTCTTCACGTTGCTTAGATATAACAGAATCCTGCAAGTAGTTATCTTGAACTTTTAATTCATATAACTTCTTGTAGGATTCGTATTGGTTTTTGTACTCTTCTGAAAGTATTAACTTAGCATTGGCTATTCTTAATACTTCTTTATATAAGCTCCGCTTCGCTCCGCTATCCCCCATAAAGGAGTGTGATTGCTGTAAACTATCTACCTTCGTCTCTAGTCTCTTGATTCTTAACTCTGACTGGTTTTGACACAAGATATATGAAGCGTTCGAGAATAGCAATACTATCAGTATCACTAATTGCTTTATCAAATTCTTTCTCATACTGATTAGTATTATTAAGAGCATTGAGAATAGAATCTATTACTAGTTGTAAACTATCTCTCTTTGTTTCTATATCCTGATATATAGTATCAGGAACGATAAGTGGGACTTCTACATATTCCTTATTTGAAACAAAATGGGTGAATACTCTAATTCCAATAAATAATATAACTACTACTAATAGTCCTATTCCAATGCTCTTTAGTTTCATATTATCAAATCTTTTTCTTCTAATAGTGTATAAGTAAATATACTTCCCCAAATAGGAATGGATAATTCAACTATATTCATAAGTTCTCTAAAATCAGTGCCTCTTGCTAGAACTTGACAACCTGCCGACCAACCGTCAACAACAACACTAGCTTCACCTGCCTTATGAATATTAATACCAAACATACCTTCCTCGATAGAAGATTCATCACAGTCCATATAAAAATCCTTGTTAGCATCACGGAATACTTTAACAGGTTTATGTTGAACTAGAGCAACATACTGTCCTTTATGATAACCTTTCTTAAAACAACCACGATATTGACCAGGAACTAGAATTGCACAACCTTTAAAATTAACAGGTTTTTCAAGACTTTTAAATCCTGGGTCAGTAGTACAAGGATAAATAGGAGTATATCTTCTACTATTACCTGTCCAATAATCAATTATAAAAGCATCGTTAAACTCATTATTATCACGTTCTTTAGCACGAACTCCAATAAGATTAAGATTATACTTTCCAGTAGAGAAATAAACATATCCTTTACTTTCCAATGTCTTTCGCCAATCAACTGTTCGACATTTATCTATTAACTTAATATTATATTTATTCATAACTTTAATTATTACACAAATAAATTCATTTGTTGTTTCTGACTTCCATTAACAGTTTGATAACGAATATTAAGCATAGTATCTATTTCAGGTTCTAGCCTAGATATTTTATACCACTTAGCTGTTTCTGTTTTACTTTCATCAATATGAAAACCGTCTTTAAATCTTTGAGGTCTACCATATTGGTTAAGTATAAATGGAACTTCAATATGACAAAGAGCTAAACCTTTACATGGTAAACCAGTAATAAGATGAACCATTTTAGCATATAAGTTTAATTGTAAACTATATGTAGTTCCATTACAATTAGGAAGACCGCCAAAAGGTGGAAGAAGAACATCTTCAGGTTTATGTACCCATTCATCTGTTTCTTGAACAGGTCTAACACTCTTATCTTTCTTATAATAACCTGCCTGAAATCTAAGACCAGTACGATTAGTTTTCCAATCTAGTATAACGAATCCGTCCTCTCTTATAGGCAATATATCAATAGTACCACTAACTAAATACTTCGGAAGAAAAGCTCCTATCTCTGAATAAATCTTATAATCTCTTTCAGTATAGAACTTAAATACTTTATATATTTCTGGATATTTGTTTTCGGTATGGTCAATAAAAGCATCAACATCAAGAAGTTTAGTATGACTATCAACAACATCTAAATCAGCAACAGTAACCATTTGTTTACTCTCTTGCTTATTAAGATATTTAATAGCATTAAAGAACTTACTATTTTGACGAATACCTTCTTCAAAGCTATTATGATAAACATTACCCATATCACAAGCCTTGTCTCTTATCTTATCCCATTGATTCTTTATATCTTTAATAGAAGTATTTTCTTCTTTAGCTTTATATTTAGCCCAATAATTAGAATCAAACTTAGGAACATAAGAATGAATAATTGTAGTAGCACTAATATAAGAATTACCACAATTATCAGTATACTTATGAGTAGGTTCATCAAAGTATAACTTTGTTTGTTTATATTCAGATTTTACAGGTATCATTTTGTACTCTCGTATTTCCCCCGTAAAGGAACGTTAACAATTGTATCACTTACTAATCCTAGCTCTCTCTTTTGAGCTTCTACTTGAGTTTCCAAATCACTAGCATCTTTTGCGGACATAGACATAGTAACAACTTTACCACCTCTAGCTTTCTTTTGCTCTATTTCAAGAGCAGCAGCTTGTTTAGCTTCACCTAAAGCTTTAATTTGATTAGGAATGATATTAATAATACCATTTAGTTTTGTCACTAAATCAATAACTGGTAAAGCATCTTCGGCTTGTAAACCAGAGTTTAACTTATTAGTAAGTTGCTCACTAATAATATTTGCTGCACGAGAACTATTATGAACAGCTCTAAGAATACTTTCAAGAGCTTCTCCTGCAACACCCATTTTATCTTCATGATATCTATCAATAAGACGAAGAATAAGAGCATCAGGATTCCAATCAGCAGGAAGACCATAATTAGTCTTTGCAGAAGCTAATGCTTCAGAACGACTATATCCCATTTGATTAGGTGGAGATTTAGGGTCGGCTACATAAAAGATAACTCCGGCTTCTTTAATATACCGAAGTTTATCCTCGCTATTATCACGAAGATATAACTCTCTTACATCTTTATCCTGTATCTGATAAACGTTAGGAGCATAGGGATAACCTTGCTCATTAACACTAATCATACCACTTAAATCCAATGGAGAAATCTTCGCAATCATAACCTTCTCTATTTAACAGATTAATATAGTAATCAGAATCATTAACTGGTTTCATCTTACTAAAGAAATACATATATAGTTTATAACCACGTTCATCTCTACCAAACTGTCTAAGTTTTCGTCTAGCTAGAACTTTATTAAGTCTAATTGTACGAGATATTATAGTAGTTCGACTTTTAAATCTACGACGTTGAACAACCCTAGACAATATAAGGTCTCTTCTAAACTCTTTGTATTCTTCGGGAATAAGCTCTTTCCTTTTCTCTTTCATTAAAGCATGATGCTCCATTGCATCGAGTTTGCCTTCATTCGGAAAGAACGAACCGATACGAGGAATTGTAACTCTCCCCATAGTCTTAATTCTATTGACTACTTGGCTTTCAATATCATCAACAATATCATTAATGATAAGAGCATCTTCGGGAGTGACACCTAATAGAGCAATAATATCAGCTCTATTAAGCATCAATTCTCTCTTCTCTTTTAAATCAATAGACGGCATCTATTATACTTGTAATAAGTTTGTAGCAACAATAAACTTTTGAGGTTTACCATTAGGAATAAGACCTTCAATAGTATTCTGTCCTTGAATATCAGAAAGACGAACAATCTTATAACCAACACAAACTACTGTTTCAGCAATAGTAGTAATCAATTTACCATTGTCACCTTTCTTTTCAACAGTTGAAGGACTTACCTCATTACCAAGTAAACTAATAACAGAACCAGTACTAACCTTACGGAATATCTCACCACGAGCAATACTTATATTTAAGTCTTGGTCACTACGAATAAATTCAGAAAGATTATAAGGAGTAAGTTCATTGCTACGAGGATTACAATCTATACCCATAAATACGTCAGAAGGAGCGACATATAAGAAACGATTAAGCAAAGCTCTATCGCCTTCTTTAACATCATCACTATAATTAGCTTTAACTAATATGAACTTAGTATTACCAGTACCTTTTAAGTCAGGATTAATAATTTCACGAAGTTTAGCAGTCTGAATAATAGCAACAATACCAAAATGCTTGAAAGGAGTAATATTCTTAACTCTTTCAGAAATATATTGGAAATCAATTTCTGCCATGTGTTGAGGAACTAGGAAAGTCTCTCCTTTAGTTTTGTTCTCTAAGTGTAGCATAATTACTTTAATTAGATTATTAATACTATTAATTAAGTTGACTAACATTACTGACTGTAATATAACCGTCAGTCATTAATAGCACAAGTATACGAATAATATCTATATCATCAATATCTAACTAGTTAAAAAACCTTTAGAATTGTATTCTCTGTATAATTTCACTTTCATTCACACTGGTTCACATTCGTATACAACCTAGCAATCCTAATACTAAGTTAAAATATTGAATAATTCTTACCATTCTATTTTTATAACTCTAGTAATGAATCTTCGAACTCTTCGAAGAAGAGGAGAAAGGGCTTACACAATAAGACACAATAGACAATGTAATACAACTAATACCATATAATATAAATAAGACTGATTAAGAACTTAAATACAATAATAAGACTTATAGGAATCATAGATATTAATAAATAGGATAGTTCTTCTATAAGAAGAATTAGACTACTAACAACAATAGAAAGTAAGAGACTTAGAAAACTTAAATGAAGAATCAATATTAGAAATACTATTAATGAACTTAGGAACAATACTAAGAGATTTAGAGATAGTAAACTTAAAAGTATTAGTGTTATATAGTCTATTGGTAGCGAGCTTAGGACTTCTATTGTAGGTACTCCCAGGAGAAATATATTTTTTATGAATATATTTTTATCGAGGTGAACCTCCTACCCTGATATCCCCCTGCTCTCAAACCAATTCCAATACCCCCGTCAAGACCAAATGACTTTAAACATATTGCTATAATGTTTAATTTAATACTAATGTTTATGATATTCTTGATATTGTTATTGGTTGCAGCTGTTATGACTACTGCGACTTATCGTTCTGTTGTTAATAAACAGAGACGTGATTGGAGAGAACATGGTCGTGCAGGCGAGACTTATGAACAATTTTGTTCACGTTATTATACTAGATACGTATAAGTACTCGTGATAAGATTAAAGTGGTACACTTGGCATTAAGTATGCTAGGTGTGCCAGTATTCATACATCTAAGTTACATTAAGTTGTATGACAATCATGTGAATAGTTTCTTAATACTATTGGTCGTACTAGTATTGATACTAGACATAAATAATATAGTAAAAGAACTATTGGAATAGTCAAACCAAATGACTATAAACATATTGCAGTTACTATCAAACCAAATGACTATAAACATATTGCCATTGTGTGTGTGGTTAGGATGCACATTGGTTGAACAGTTGCTAACCGATTTATAACATTTAATTTATTTGTATTATGGGAACAAGAGTTAATGATGCAGCTAGAAAAGCTGCCGAAGAAGCTGCTAAGAAAGCTGCCGAAGAAGCTAAAGCTAACGCTAGTAATGATGCTAGTAATGATGCTAGTAATGATGCTAGTAATGATGATGCACGTATCGTTGATTTGTCCGAGTATCACGGAAAGGAAACAGACGATATTACTCGTCTGTTGCTTGACCGTCCTGATTTCGAGAATCACGATAGCTTGATGATTACTAATATCATTGATAATAGTAGTCGTTATGCTGGTGCATTAACAATTGTTGTTAATCGCAATCTTCCACAGTTTGTTAAAGATGCTGCAAGTGGTGATTATGTCGAGTCTGTAACTCGTAATATCTTTACCACTCGTATTCAACTTAATGCGATTCTCAAGGGTCAGGGCGAGCCGATGCTGGCTAATGCTATGATGACTGCACCTTTACCAGTGTTGTTAGTGTTGTTTAAGAAGGCACGTATTAGTGTGCTTGGACACGTGCTTGCGCAAGGTGAAGTATTCGTTAATCCTTATGCCTCTAAAATGGCACGTGAAGAACGTGTTAATGAGCATGACCGTTACGAATATTTCCCGTATGAGTTGTCAATGCGCACCTTATCTTTGCAAGATGAAGTGTTCATATCAGAGACTATTGCCAAGTATCAGCCTGATGCAGAGAGTGCTGCTTAACCAGTTACGTAGGAGAGAGAAATCTCTCCTACGTAACTAAGAATACACCATTCGGCACGTGTTCGACAATACTACCGACTTATGCTCGCTGTCCGGCAAAGCCTTCGGGCACAGCCGTCAGGCAAAGCCACTAAGGATTGGAAACGACACTAGTCACCTGATAAGCGAAATGCTACAACTGATAAGCGAAGCTAACCAACTGATAAGCTAAAATCGCCTTTCGACGACGT